>Ga0075123_10000624_pt1 | contig 18286 bp, 13 predicted proteins | sample AntAceMetag02UKX_FD_69808 | JGI IMG/M metagenome (GOLD analysis project Ga0075123, IMG submission 69808) | Saline lake microbial communities from Ace Lake, Antarctica - Antarctic Ace Lake Metagenome 02UKX | ecosystem: Environmental > Aquatic > Non-marine Saline and Alkaline > Saline | place... | reverse complement strand
AGCCGACCAGGAAGAAGAACAAGACCTAGTAGCTGTGGGATTGTAGTCTCATGGCAAAGACCAGGACACATTATATCTGTCAGGAATGCGGTCGAACGTCGCCGAAACCTCTGGGGCGCTGCCCACAATGTGGTGCCTGGGACAGCATGGTCGAAGAAATAGTAGAGTCTGAACAGACCGCCCTCAGCCGTGCAAGTGTGCATGGCCTGGGCGGTCTTTCTGTTCCAAAACGCCTGAGTGAGATTGAGGGCGATAGTGAAGATCGGATCCCGGTCCCAATCGAAGAGTTCTCTCGTGTGCTTGGAGGCGGTGTGGTGCCTGGTTCCATTGTCCTGATCGGTGGCGACCCGGGCATCGGTAAATCCACTCTGATGCTGCAGATGACCTTGCAGATGGCTGGTGAACACACCGTCTTGTATGTTTCGGGCGAGGAATCCGAGCGGCAGATAAAAATGCGCGCTTCACGGATCCTGCGCGGGGGAAATGGAATGTCTGAGGACCTTCCCGAAGACCTGTATCTCGTCACGGAAACAAACCTGGATATTATCTTTGAACATATCAAAGCGGTCCGTCCTCGACTTGTGGTGATTGATTCAATCCAGACGGTTTACCGACCGGAGATGGAATCCAGTGCCGGGTCTATCTCTCAGGTTCGGGAGAGTGCCGCCCGCCTGCGGGAACTGGCAAAGTCTTCTGGGATTGCTGTTTTTGTGATTGGGCATGTAACCAAACAGGGAGTGATAGCTGGGCCGCGTGTCCTGGAACATATTGTGGATACCGTGTTGTATCTGGAAGGGGACCGTTTCCAGGCGTACCGGCTGCTGCGTTCCGTAAAGAACCGATTTGGCGCCACATCTGAGGTGGGTGTGTTTGAGATGCAGGAGCGCGGGATGATTGAGGTACACAACCCTTCTGAGGCATTTCTGGCAGAACGGATGGTCAATGCGCCAGGGTCTACTATTGCCGTGACGATGGAAGGCACCCGTCCGTTGCTGGTGGAGATCCAGGGTCTGACCAGCCAAACCAACTTCGGCAATCCGAGACGCACACCCAACGGGATTGACTTCAATCGGCTGCTGTTGATTGCGGCAGTCCTCTCACGACGGCTTAACCTTCGTCTTGCAGAGCAGGATATCTTCGTGAATGTGGTGGGTGGTCTGCGGATTGATGAACCTGCGGCAGACCTGGCAGTGGCGGCTGCGATCACCTCTTCCCTGCGGGATCAATCTGTTCAGGCAGACCTGGTCCTGATCGGTGAGCTGGGGCTATCGGGTGAACTTCGTATGGTTGGGCAGATCAATGCCCGGTTGAACGAAGCCGCCAGCCTGGGATTCAAGCAAGCCATCGTTCCCCGCCGGCTGCAGCGCAAGGAGCGCTGGCCAGAAGGTATTGCGGTCATCGAAGCCCGTTCGCTGCGGGAAGCGCTGAAACTGGCTTTGATTAAATAACGCACGCTCAGGTCACATCCTTTTCCATAACCCGTTATAATTTGTGGTGCCTGCATAACAGCGGCTCTGCTGCTGAATGAAACCTTTAAGTTGAGACAGGATATCTTATGAACAAATCTATTCTTGATTTCCAGCCCATCTCACGTACCCGGCGGAACCACAGCCTTGAACATGCTACGATTCATGTCCTCAGCAAGAAATTCCCGAATGTTTCCCTGGCGGGGATGTCTTCGCCCAGTGGCTTTACGCTAATCGGCGATGTTGCTACAGAAGATGTGGCTGAAGCAGCGATTGAAGCCCTCAGGAGGTTGCGTGAAGGAGAGTCTGAGCTGGCACTGCATCCCAACTGCGGGACGAACTTTGCCATCTCCGGGATGGTAGCCGGTCTGGCTGCCTGGGTAGGTACCCTTGGTTCTGGCAAAGAATTTCGGCGTAAACTTGAGCGCCTGCCTCTGATCATCCTCCTGGCGACCGCAGCGATTGTGGTGACCCGCCCGCTTGGTCCCCTGGTTCAGAAGCGGATCACAACCGCCAGTGACCCGGAAGGGCTTGAGCTGGAACGGGTTGAGACTTCTGTGCGGGCTGGTGTGCGCATGCACAGGGTGATCACAAGGGGTTGACAGACACGATGCCCGACGAGAAACCGGTCGTTTATATCCTGCGGGGTGATGACCGTAATGCTGTCGAAGGTCATATCCAGACGCTTTACAGTAAGATGGGGGAAGCGGATATGGCTAAGATGAACACCAACCGGTTTGAAGGAAGAAATGCCACGCTTAACGATATCCGAGAAGCTGCCCTGGCACTGCCTTTCCTGAGCGAGCGGCGCCTGGTGATTGTTGAAGACGCGCTAAAATCTTATTCGGGGAGGGGAAAGCAGAAAGAGCGCAAGACATTTCTGGAACTGTTGGATTCCCTGCCGCAATCCACCGCGCTTGTCCTGATTGCACCTGATTCAATGCAGTACCGGAGCGGTCAAATGCAGTGGGATATATTGAATGAAAAGCATTGGTTGATCGCATGGGCACAGAAGACGGGGAGTCGGGCATTCCTGGTGGACTGCGCCCTACCGACAGACAGGGAGATGGGCGGGTGGGTCAGGGAAAAGGTCGCTGAGAGCGGTGGAAATATTCAGCCAGAAGCAGCATTCACGCTGGCGGAATATGTCGGCAACAACACCCAGCGCGCCGCGCAGGAGATCACCAAGCTGCTGACCTATGTGAATTTCGAACGCCCTGTGGAAGTGGAGGATGTTGAACTCCTGACTGCACAGGAGCGGCGAGGGGACATCTTTGAGCTGGTCGACGCGATCGGTTCGCGGAACGGACCGAAAGCATTGGATCTGATGACCCTTCTCCTGGATGATATGGATTTTAGTCAGCTCTTTGGAATGGTCATCCGGCAGTTTCGCCTGCTCCTGCAAGCCCGTGAGATCGTTGATGCCGGGGGAAAAGAAGCGGATGTTGCGAAACAGTTGCATCAGCACAGTTATGTTGCCCAGAAGCTCACTGCACAGGTCCGGCAGTTTGACCAGGCGGGGCTGGAGGCGATCTACCATCAACTGCTTGAGATTGATGTGAACGCAAAGACCGGTGTGATGGACGGCGAAATCGCCCTGGATGTATTGATTGCCCGGCTGGCGAATTGATTTTAGATTCTTACCGCATTCCTACCGGTATTTTTCTTTCTGAGCCACTTCTCTTCATGCCTTTTCCCCGAACTATGACCCAAAAGTGTTCATTGGTATAATAGGAGTGTTATGTCCTTTTCCATGAAATCAGTAACTTATTGTTGTATGCTAAGGGGGGAATCACATTGTCATCTTTAAACCTGCGGGTTGCCACACTAAATATCAGCGGCGGAGAGGAAACCTTTGAGGAATTCCCAGATGAGACGCAGATTTCACGCAAAGAAGCGCTGGAATTATTGGTCAGCCGTTTAGATGCTGATGTGCTGTGCCTTCAGGAGGCATCACAACATATTGATTCAGATGGGGTGACCCACAGCCTGTTGAATGAGATCAACCGGGCTGGTAATTACAACCATTACTTTTATGGCGAAACCCTCTCAATGGAAACACATATGCAGGTAAAGAAAGATGTCATGGTTAAGGGCTTATTCAATGACTGGTGGAACTGGTCCAAGGGGAATGCTATCCATTCCCGGGTCCCGTTTGCCCGTTTAGGTGATCCCACTCGAGCAGGTGTGCCGCGCAGCATTCCGCTCTATCAGCCAAATGCGTATGAAGGCAGCCGGGATACCGACCCACGCTTTGCCCTATTGACCCGTTTGAAGCAGCCGCCTTTTCCTTTTGTGGTGACACTCCATTTGACCACGCTGGTTGGGGAACGCCAACCCCAGACGCAGCCAAACAAGATTGAACAATCTCACCTGATGCGCTATCAGCAGGTCCGGCGGCTGTTGGACCTGGTCCGGGAGCACATTCTTGCAAAGGGTGAACCGTTGATCCTGGCTGGGGATTTCAACGCGGCTGAAGATGAGTTTTGCATTGCCCACCTGCTTGAATCTCAAAATGGGTTTATCCGTCTTAAGCCGGAGAACGACGGCCCGAGCCATCCTGGGCTGGACAAAGCGATTGATCACATCTTTTTCTTCCCGCAGGAGAGACTGGCAGCCTATAGCTGTCGGATAGAGACCAGCGACCTCAGCAGGCAGGCTTCTGATCACTTGCCCGTCGTTGCAGATCTGCAGATCAAATAGGAGCAGTTGAATCTGACCCAACGCTGGGCTGAAGTGGTTTTCCGCTCAGGTGGTGGCAACTTATCGAGATGATGTTGATGCAGGAGAAAGTAAGTTTATGAAGATGGACCAGAAACGAAAATACTTTGGAACGGATGGCGTGCGCGGACGGGTGGGTCAACCTCCATTGGTGCCCGATTTTGTAACCCGGTTAGGTTTTGCAGCTGGAACCGTCCTTTCACAAACGGCAGCACACCCGACCTTTATGATTGGCAGGGACACCCGTCAATCCGGGGAGATGCTGCAGAGTGCACTGACCGCCGGGTTGTTGGCGGCTGGTGCCACGGTGGTAGACCTGGGTGTGATCACCACGCCCGGGATTGCGTTCATGGTTCGCAAGCTGGGGGCGGAGGCTGGTGTGGTCATATCGGCTTCACATAACCCGGTCGATGAGAATGGCATCAAATTCTTCAATGCCAGTGCCCTGAAGCTTGACCTGGAAACGGAACTGGCGATTGAGGCTCTGCTGGATTTGCCAGTTGATTTAACGGCAGCACAGGCTGGACAATTTGGACACCAGATGGATGGAAATGCCCTGCGGGAGTTCTATGTGGACCACCTCGTTGATGAGCACCCGGACCTTGATCTGCAGGGGATGAAGCTAGTCCTGGACTGCGCCAATGGCGCAGCTTCCTGGTATGCCCCCCAGGTGTTTTCCAGATTGGGAGCGGAAGTTGTGGTCATCCACGCTTCTCCGACTGGGGTGAATATTAACGAGAAGGCGGGTTCTGAGCATGTCCGACGGCACCCTGAGGAACTGAGCCGCCTGATCCAAGAATATGATGCTGATTTTGGCCTGGTCTTTGATGGCGACGCAGACAGGGTGATCTTTGTGGATGAAGCAGGGAATTTGGTGGATGGCGATCATATGCTGGCAATCCTGGCGGATTACTTCCAGTCTCAGGACAGGCTTCTGGGAGACACGGTGGTGAGCACCAGCATGCGCAACGGCGCCCTGGTCAAATTTTTCACCGAACGCGGGATTGATTTCATTGAAACGCCTGTGGGTGATAAATATGTGATGGCTGCGTTGATGGAATTGATGGAAGGGAACCTTTCACCTGCACAAATCGGCCTGGGAGGTGAACAATCCGGGCATATCATCCTGATGGATGGACAGAACGCGACGGGCGACGGTTTGCGGTCTGCGATTTATGTGATCCGCGCCTATCTCGCCAGCAAGCCGGACACGCTGGCACAAATGGCAGAGAGTATCAACAAGTACCCTCAGGTGATCGCTTCTGCCTATGTGAATGAGAAGATAGCGTTTGACCGGCTTGAAAGTGTTGCTGACTGTCAGTCAAATATCAGGGAAGTATTGACTGGGCTGACCCGGCTCAATTTGCGCTACTCTGGTACGGAACCCAAGGTCCGGTTGATGTTGGAAGCGGATAATCGTCATTCGGAAGCGGAACTGGCGCTGCACGCGTTTGCGTTGTGTGAGGCGGTGCAGGAAGCCACCGGCACGCCTGCAGGCAGCTTCCTGGAAGTATTGAATGTGACCCGCGGCGGTTTGCTGGACCGTCCAGCTTAACTGCCAATGGTACTGACTCCAGCGAGGGCTGGGGTAGAATCAACAGTAATCTAAACCTAATGAGCTAATCAATATACTGTAGAGAGGAAAACATGAAAAAGCATGGTTTTAACCTCGATGGTATCAGTGTTCCCCAAATGGGATCAGCCTTCAATCAACTGAACAGAGCCCTTGTCGTTGCACAAACGCCACAGGAGTGGGATCCCGCGATCGCTGACATGAATGCGTTTTTAGATGTCCTGGAGCAAAAAGTACTCACAGATCTTGAAATCATTAATCACCAACACACGGAGTCGTCGCGCACCTTCAGCATGCTCTTGACGCTGATTGCACTTGGGACGCAGTACCGCCATGAGCAATTTAAGCCCAAGGACGCGGCGGGGCAGGAACGCCGGCAATTATTGGAAGCGGTCTATTTCCCCAAAGCCGGTGAACTTCGCGGTAAGGCGATCCGGCTGGTGAAAAAATATTTAGATGCACCAATATTTGATAGCCTGCGAGATTCCATAGACCACGAGATTCTCCCCCTGCTGGACAGCATGGATTATCAGAAAGACCCTGACCGCTGGATGCCGTTCAGGGTGGTTCAGATCGGGAATATTTATGAGCGGATGTATGGGTTCCGCCTGCGCACTCAGGACCCCTTGCTGATTGGAGATGATCACAACCTAGGTCTGTTGCGGATGATCTATGACAGGAAATACCTCCGATTTGGGACCTCCGGCGTGCGTGCCCGCTGGGGTGCTGATTTTACCGAACGGCGGGGCAAGCAGGTCGTTCAGGCAGTTTGTGATTTCCTGAATGATATGGACGTGCCGGATTTTGTGGGCGGTGAGAATCTGGCAGGCAGGCGGGTCGTGATTGGTTACGATACCCGGCGCAATGCTGATCTCGTCGCGCAGTGGGCGGCGGAAGTATGCCTGGCGAACGGTTTTGAGGTTGAACTCTCCAGCCGGGATGCCCCTACACCGGCATTGGTTTATTACCTGACGGATGACCTGCCGCCGGAGGATATCGCTGGTTTGCTGATCTGTACTGCCAGCCATAACCCGCCGGAATGGCAGGGGATAAAGTTCAATCCGCGATTGGGTTATCCGGCACCTTCTAACCTGACCGATTTCATTGCCTTCCATATCAATGAACTCCAGTTGGTTGATGCCAATGCCCGGACAACCGACCTTGCAGACGCGCGTCAGCGTGGACGCCTGCATGGATTCGACCCGCTGGATGATTATGTAGAATGGCTCAAGAAAAACGGTGAAGGGAACGCTCGCATCCCGATCGACTTTGACCGCATCAGAGAATTTTTCAGCGATAAGATGGTGGTAGTGGATGAATTCCACGGTGCAGGCCGCGGCTATCTAACACGGTTGCTTGGTGAAGCGGGCGTCCGCTATACTGTGATCCACGCCCAGCGTGACCCGGAACTGACCGGGTTGGACTACGCCAACCCGGAGGAGCCTTTCATCAACCCGCTCAAGGTAAAAGTGGCTGAGACAGGCGCGCATTTGGGGATGGGTATGGATACCGACGCTGACCGGTATGGGATTGTGGATAAGGGCGGGGTGTATTTCCGACCGAACCAAATACTGCCTTTACTGGTACGCTATCTCGGTGTGGAACGGGGCTTGAAGGGGCGCGTGATTGCCACCCAGACGGGATCGCCTTTGATCGAAGTGTTGGCTGGGATGATCCCGGGTAATGAAGAAAACGAACCGGCAGACGATGCTCTTCCTGGGTATGTAAGCCATCCGTTTTACAAGATTCGGATTGGCACCCGTGAGGACCGGATTCTCAAACATGCTTTTCTGGTGCCTGTGGGGATCAAATATATCGAGGAGATCCGCCGCACTGACCGGGCGTATCAGGGATTGAATCCGCTGCCGGATGACTGGCGTGACCGGATCCTGATCGGCGGAGAGGAATCTTCCGGGCTGACCACACGCGGCCATGTCACGGATAAGGACGGTCCCTGGGCGAACATCCTGATCATGGATATGCTGGCGTATTTCGGCACACGCAAGGAAAATCCGCTGACCACCATCTCGGAGATTTGGCAGGACACCGTCCGTATGCCGGGTTTGTGGGAATCCTTCGGTAGCTCTCCGGATGATGAGACCTCGAACACCGGACGCACGGATGTTGACGCTCCCCTGGAAGCGAAGGAAGCTTTTATCAGCTATTATCTTGACCTGCCCGAATCAGGCGAAGATCCCAGGGTTGCTGGCATGGCAATTGCTTACCTGGGCGGCATCCGCTACGATGTGGCTGAAATGCAGTTGAAGGATGCAAATGGTGATGACCGGTATCAATTACGAGTGCGCGCCTCAGGCACAGAGCCGATCAATCGGGTCTATGTTGAAAGTAAAGACCCGCAGCAGGGCAAAGTCATCATGCAAGCCGCTCTAGCAAAGCTGGAGGAGCTGACAATAGATGAGATCCGCAAAGCCTACAGCGAATGGCGGCTGGTAGATATGCTTGCCCAAACCCGTCTAACCGAGAAGACGAAAAAGGTGGTCAGGGCAACCATTCAGCAGAACAATTGGGAATTGGGAAGCGTAACTGCCAAGCTGGAGAAAAGTATGCAGGTTCTGGAGAACCGCAACCGGAAGATCGCTGGAAAGTGGCTCGGTGTGTTAAGCTAGCTGGTTTGGAAATCCGATCCACGAATCATGTAATGGATTTAAGGAGGGGAATCTATTCGCCTGTGATGATGATCAGAGTCTGGCTGCTGAAGGCATAAATTCCGGTGGGCATCGCTTCGCCATCCAGGATAAAGTCCCTGAGCGCATAGGCGAAGTCACTTTGGTCCGCCAGGCGGTCGTAGTCATCAATCTCAAAGAATGGCTGGTAACGGGCTGTGAGGTAGCTCACCCGGCTCATGTCCAGTTTGATCTGCGCCCAGTCATCATGGGGGAAGAGGATGGGGTGGTCAGCCAGCAGGATGATCTCGTCCGGCAGAGAAGCCAGTATTGTCTGCAGTTCGGTTAGAAAGACGAGAGGGTAAGCAGATTCTCTGTATTCATAGGCGCGGTTGGCATCCCGATGGGTGACATAGGGGGCGAAATCATCGTTTGAGCCCCGCACCTGGATTTGAACGTACGCTGAGCCGTCAGCAGGGATATCCTCAACCAAAACATCCGCGCCGGATGTGCCGCCCAGGACTAACTGTATTTGCAGCATTTCCCCATTGAATTCATGAGTGACATTCAAGTAATAAATTGTGATCGTCTCCCCCAGAAAAGTGAAATTACGCTGGTGGATAGCTCGGTCCAGAAGCTGGAATGCCATGAAAGCCCACAGGTCATTGACCTCATCCAGGTAGTTGTAGCCGATTTCTGTGACGTGGAAGTACGACCAGTCCACGACCTTTCCGTTGATATCTTCATATGGAAAGAGGACAGCCGGGGTCAGAGGCGCCTGGGTTGTTGTTGAGGTGGGGCTGAGCGTCCGGTAGGGGGTGGGCGTGATGGTGGGAGTCCTGGAAGGTTGCGGTGTGATTGTATTGGCAGGGGTGCGGGTATGTGTTGCTGTGGGTGTATAGGTGATCGTTGAGGTCTGGGAAACGCTCGCAACTGAATCGGATGCTGAGAGACTCGATCCCCGGCAGCCGACTAGTCCCAGCACGACGAGTATGATCAATAAGATACCCCAGCGTTTTGCAGGATTCCAGTGCATGGAGGAATTATATCATTCAGCTTAATCTGGCTTGGCGTGTGATGGCAGCCGCGCCATACCCCACTACGGATGAGTGGTCGCCTGTTGAGGAAGCGGAGGTGTCATAGTTTAGCAGGGTCACGTTTGTCGCCCCCAGGTCCTTCGCTGCCCACAGCACGGAAGCGATCGCGGCTAAACCGCAGGCATGCCCTCTGCCCTGGTCTTTCAAGTTGAACAAACCGTCCGGCGAGAAATTTGCAACTTCCTGCAGCACGGTGTTGTCCAGCTGATTCGCTTCTGCCTCAGGATAGAAATGCGAGAGATCACTGCTGGCAACCAGCAGGCAGGACTCCCCCCTGAAAATTTCCGCCAGGACTGACCCTAAGATCCTGGAAAACTGCCGCCGTTGATCGCGCAGCATGATGGGGATGAGACTGAAATCCCCATGGAGTGAACGCTGCAAGAAGGGCAGCTGGATCTCTAAGGAATGTTCCTGGTCATTGGCGATAGGGAATAAACCAATCCCTGTGTCTTTCTTCAGGGTGTCGCTGATATCCCCAAGCTTTTCCATATCAAGGGGAATTTCTCCCAGCGGCGTACGATAAGCATTGTGGGCGCTTGTCAGTACAGGCTTTGGGTAATACTGGTGCATTGGGGAGATCACCACAACGTATTGATACTTACGGCCTTTGACAGTCTTATATGCATGACCTGCCACTGGTCCAGAATAGCGATAGCCGGCATGTGGCGAGATAAGCCCGATGACTTCTCCAGAAAGCTTGGGTGAATCGGCATCATTGATGCAGCTATCTACCGTTCTTTTAAGTTTATCCGGATCAGCGGTGTACCAGGTTCCAGCTATGGGAGAGGGTCTTACCGTTGATTGTTCTTTCATAATGTTTGAATTTTAACATAAGGCAGCGTAAGAATCGGCTAATGCGTACAATACGACACGCAGGCGGGCGCCCATGAAGAAATGACTATTTCGATTGCGTTATAAGACAGGGAAAGCTTTTATGATGTCTTGACGGCGGAAGTTTCCCGAATGATGAGTTCCGTTGGCAGGATGACCCGCTGCGGCGTAGAGAGGCTGTCATTTTCCAGTTGATCAATCAGCATCTGTGCTGCGGTGGACCCCAATTGGGGGATCGGCTGACGTATCGTTGTCAGGGAAGGTTTGTGGCTGGAAGCCTCGGGGGTGTCATCGTAGCTGACCACAGCGATGTCCTCTGGCACGTTCAGTCCAGCTTCCCGGAAGGCGCGGATTGCGCTAAAAGCCATCAAATCGCTAGCGACAAAGATACCATCAAAGTCCGCTTGAGTCAGAAGGTGTTTAGCTTGCAGATATCCACTTTCCTCAGTGAAATCACCGAAAGCGATGTTCTCATTTAGGATGGGTAGGCTGTTTTTCTCCAGGCCGCGTTTGAATCCGGTCAGGCGGTCGCGACCGCTGAAGCGTTGAATGTCGCCAGTGATGGTCGCTAGTTTTTTCCGACCCATATCTACCAGATGCTGAACTGCAGCTATGGCGCTATAGATATTATCCACATCAACAGTGCTGATCTGGGGATTATCGTTGCGGCCAATGACCACCATTGGTATCTTTCTGGCAAGCAAACCTTCGATTAATGGGTCACCGATCAAATTGGATGCAAAAATGACTCCTTCGATCAATCGGTTGTTGAGGATATTATTGTTGGTCCGTTTTTCTGCTTCTGGCTCGATCAACCACAGCATCAAAGTGTAATCATTGGCTGTACAAGTCGCTGAAATGCCCTGAGAGAGCATGCTGAAGAAAGGGTCCGTGAACAGACTGCTGAAAGCCATTGGGATGACCAACCCCAGAACGCGAGTATGTCCATTCGTCAGGTTTTGCGCGGCTGAATCAGGTTGGAAGTCCAGTTCGTCAATGATTGCCTGGACCCTTGCCCTGGTTTCGTCACTGACGTTCGGATCGTTGTTCAGTACTCGAGAGACTGTCGAGTGTGAGACACCTGAAGATTCCGCGATTTCCTTGATGGTGGTCATATTCTATACTGTTGAGGTCTATTTGCTTCCGGATTCTTAAAGAAGAGAAAGAGAAATGTTGAATCCCTGAAGTTTTGAATAAATGGTTTGAATAGTAGTAAAATCTTTCTCTATCTATTATACAATAATTTAAGCTTACTTGTGTTCAGGTAAATGCTTTAAGGTTTGTTCATCCCTTTGGTTGTCTCTTGCAGAAAAGCGTGTATGATTATTTCGATGCCAGCCGATTGACCAGTGTTTCGATGATTCCATGTCTGGCGCAAGCGTCGCATGAACGGATCCATGCAGCAGTTAATCAGAAAAATGCTGAAGACATCAGGTGGCTGTTGAGTCAAGTATTATCAACAACACCATGCTCATCCAAATTGCGCTGCTGGCATGGGTGTTCCTGGGAGAATCGCTTGACCTGGTGGAAATCGTCGGGTTGGCGCTCGCTGCTGTTGGGATTTTCTTGGCACAAACCTATAGAAGAGCAGTGACAGGCAATCAAGAGGTGTAAGGACAGAGACCTCAGCATCAGATAGACTTTCCCCCTTAAGTTGTATTGACAATTGAAGGGGGTTAATTTAAGATGGATTTGGAACCGCTTCTAATTTTGAGATGCAAGATTTCTTAGATCTAATGATCAGATTGTCGGCAAGTTCAACCAATTATTGGGATTAGGAATAACCAATAAGGTGCAGCAGAACGGACTGCCGGCTGACCGATGTTTCGGTCTGGAGCTATGACGGCAGATCACCGTTAAACTGGAGGGAATGGAGTAATGCGTTACGGGTACTTTGATGATGTGAACCGGGAATATGTGATAACCCAACCGGATACGCCGCTCCCATGGATCAACTATCTGGGGATGGAACAATATTTCGGATTGATCTCGAACACTGCGGGTGGCTATTCATTCTATCAGGACGCGCGGCTGCGGCGGATCACACGCTATCGGTACAACAATGTTCCTCAAGATATGGGCGGGCGGTATATCTACCTGCGGGATAACTCGAATGGCGTTTTTTGGTCGCCCACCTGGATGCCGACTCGTCATGCTATCGAAGATTACCACTGCCGGCATGGCTTGGGCTATACGGTAATTGGTTCCACTTACCAGGGCATACGCGGGGAGGTTCGATATTTTGTGCCGTCCGGTCAGAACCTGGAAGTCTGGGACCTGACAGTGGAGAATACCTCAGCAAAGCCCCGTGAGCTATCCGCTTTCTCCTGTGTGGAGTTCTGCTTGTGGGATGCTCAGGATGACTCCACCAATTTCCAACGAAACTTGAACATTGGTGAAGTAGAGGTGGTTGACTCGGTTATCTTCCATAAGACGGAATATCGTGAACGCCGCAATCATTTTGCGTATTTTGCCTGTTCAGAACCGCTGGCGGGTTTTGAAACCCAGCGGGAAGCCTTTCTGGGGCCTTACCGGGGATGGGAAAATCCTCAGTCGGTTGAAACAGACAGATCCAGCAATTCGCTGCGGGTGGGCGGGTCACCGGTGGGTGTACACCACCTGCGCTTTTCTTTGGCGCCAGGAGAGAAGAAACGGGTGATCTTCCTGCTTGGCTATCATGAGAACCCAATGGACGCGAAGTTCTCACCGCCCGGTTCGCAGACAATCAACAAGGACACAGTAACCCCCATTATAACGAAGTACCTCAAACCGGAAGTTATTGATGAGGCGTTCAAAGACTTGAAAAAGGCTTGGGTGGATCTGTTGAAGGTCCTTCAGGTGGATTCGCCGGATGAGCATGTAAACCGGATGGTCAACATTTGGAACGCTTATCAATGCATGGTCACGTTCAACCTTTCCCGTTCCGCCTCATATTTTGAATCCGGCGTTGGTCGAGGAATGGGTTTCAGAGATTCCAACCAGGACCTGCTGGGATTTGTGCAAATGGTGCCGGATAGGGCGCGCCAGCGTATCCTGGACCTGGCTGCAACGCAGCTTGAGAACGGTGGCGCTTATCACCAGTACCAGCCGCTCACCAAGCGCGGGAACGATGCGGTCGGCAGCAGCTTCAACGATGATCCCACCTGGCTGGTGCTGAGCGTGGCAGCGTACCTTAAGGAGACTGCGGATTGGGAGATTTTAAAAGAACAGGTGCCCTACGAGAATAAACCCGGCACAGAGACCGTCCTTTTAGAACACCTTGAACGCTGCATCCAGTATACGCTCAATAATCTCGGCCCACATGGGCTACCCTTGATCGGACGGGCGGATTGGAACGATTGCTTGAACCTGAACACGTTCTCAGATCAACCTGGCGAATCATTCCAGACCACCACGAATCAAGACGGCAAGGTCGCCGAATCAGTCGTGATTGCGGCGCTCTTCACAATGGCTGCCCGTGAACTGGCGCAGATTATGGCCCATCTTCAGCGAGTGGATGATTATGAGCGCATTAAGAAACTGGCGGACGAGATGGCTGCGACCACCCTGCGGCAAGGGTGGGATGGGGACTGGTTCCTGCGGGCTTATGATCATTTCGGCAGCCCGGTGGGATCCAGCTCTTGCGCTGAGGGAAAGATATTTATTGAACCTCAGGGGTTGTGCCCGATGGCAGGGATTGGCGTTGAAGAGGGACAGGCGAAGACTGCCCTGGCAGCCGTGGAACAACATCTGGCGACTGAACACGGGATCAGACTGTTGGAACCAACCTACAGCAGATATTACCTGAACCTGGGCGAGATCTCTACCTACCCGCCCGGATATAAAGAAAACGGCAGCGTGTTCTGCCATACCAATCCCTGGGTGATGATCGCAGAGGTGATCCTGGGTCATGGGGACAGGGCAATGGATTATTATTTACGGATCAACCCTTCCAAAAGGGAGGTGATCAGCGACCTGCACCACTGTGAACCGTACGTATATGCCCAGATGATCACCAGCCTGGAATTATGTGGCGATCACCCAGTGGATCCTCGGTATCCGACCGGACTATGATGGGTTGCGGATTGCACCTGTTATGCCGGAAAGCTGGCAGGGTTACCGCGCGGTGCGGGAGTTCAGGGGTGTCGTCTATGAGATCGAAGTCCATCGTATCGGGGCAGGAAACGCGCTCTCAATCACTGTGGATGGTGACCCCATTGCGGGGACACTGTTGCCGATCAGGGATCAGGAACGGGTTGTTGTCGATGTCGCTTTGGGAAGTCTTTCTGAAGTGTGATTAAAATGAACGCCAGGGGGAATCGGCTTGGCGAAAGGAAATTTTCATTGGGGATGTTTTTTGAATTTTAGAAGGGGAGGCAGGTGGAAAGATGAAAATTCTCGAAAAGACCTATGGCTATTTTGATGATGATGCCCGGGAATATGTGATCACCAATCCCCAGACACCTGTTAAATGGATCAATTACATCGGCACGCTTGCCTTTGGCGGGTTTATTGACCAGACTGGTGGCATGTTGATTTGCAGCCAGGACCCGGCGTTAAACCGGATCACGAAGTATCTGACTCAAGGTCCACCTTCAGAGTTCAGGGCTTCCACGTTGTACCTCAGGGCGCCTGAAGTCGGGGGTGGTTATCAGGTCTTTTCACCTTTCTATGTCCCAACCCTGACACCCTATGAGCGCTATGAATGTCATGTTGGATTGGGCTATTCCACCTTTCTCTCGGAAATGAATGAGATCCTGACGGAAGTGCGGGTCTTCATTCCCAAGGGAGAAAAACTGGTTGTCCAGGAGGTGGTTGTTACCAACCTTGCAGGGATCGAAAGATCGATTGACCTGATCCCGGTGGTTGAGTATACCCATCCGGATGCCCTCAAGCAGTTGAACAACGCTGATTGGGTTCCTCAGACGATGCAATCCTATCTGGATGAAGAAGCGGAGGGATTGAAGATCATCAGCCAGGCGCCTTTCATGCTAAAGGAAACGCAGCGGAACTACTTTACTGCGAACCAACCAATTTCTTCCTTTGAGTCAGATCGCCGGCTGTTCCTTGGTCATAACGGCTACGGCAGTTGGTCTTTTCCCGGCAGCTTGGAAGATAAAGAACTCAGCAATACGCTTGCGCTGCGGGGGGATAATATCGCTGCGCTGATGCTGCATTTGGGCTCGATCAGACCAGGTGAAAGCCGGCGCGTCATTCTCCTGTTGGGCCAGGCAACCAGTGTGCAGGAAGCCCTGCCCACGATCCAGCGTTTCAGGAAGCCGGAAGAAGTAGAAAGGGCTTTCTTGGAACTGAGCGTAAATTGGGCGTCGATCCTTTCGGTTGTGCAGGTGCAAACGCCGGATGCGGACATGGACCGGATGCTCAATATTCACAATCCCCGCCAATGTGCGGTCACGTTGAACTGGTCGCGCTATCTTTCCCTGTATCAGCTCGGTTTTGGGGCGCGTGGGATGGGATTTCGAGACAGTTCACAGGATGTGATGGGCGCACTGGCAGGCTCACCGGAAGCATCAAAGCGTTTACTGATCAAGTTATTGTCCGTCCAGAATCGTAACGGCTCCGCCATGCACCAGTTCAACCCACTAACCATGGTTGCCACCATGGGCGATTCTGCTAGCGAAGAGGGATGTCCGCATTATTACAGCGATGACCATTTGTGGGGGGTGCTTGCGGTGACAGCGTATCTCAAAGAAACCGGTGCATTCGAGTTCCTGCAGAAGGAGATTGATTTTTATGAGAAGGATAAGGACGAGAAGCCGATCGAAAAAGGTTTGGTTTGGGAACACCTCAAACGTGCAATCCAATTTACCCATGAAAACACCGGCAACCACGGGCTCCCGCTGCTGGGTTTTGCTGACTGGAATGATACGGTTAACCTGCCGAGTGGCGCGGAATCCCTGTTCACAGCGAACCTGTACGGTTGGGCACTCAGGGAAATGATTGACCTGGCAGAACGGCTTGGCGAGACGGAAGCTGCCATGGTTTTTAAAGCGTACTATCAAGAAATGGCGAAGACCGTCAATGATACCGCCTGGGATGGGGACTGGTATGTGCGGTATTTTGACCATCAGGGTAAGCCGCTGGGTTCGAAAAAGAATGTGTACGGGCAGATTTATGCGAACGGGCAGTCTTGGGCTGTGCTGTCGGGCTTTGCCCCTGAGGCACGGGCGGTCAGTGCATTGGCGGCGGTCCGTCAGCGGCTGAACACCACCAACGGTATCAAACTCAGCACGCCCGGGTACAACGGTTATGACCCGGAGAAGGGCGGCGTGACCACCTATCCGCCCGGGGCGAAAGAAAATGGGGGTATATTCCTGCATGCGAACCCCTGGGTGATGATCGCTGAAACTATGCTGGGTCATGGCGACCAGGCTTATGAGTACTATCGCCAGATCAACCCGGCGAAAAAGAATGATTGTATTGATATCTTTGAATGTGAACCGTATACCTACCCTCAGAATATCCTGGGGGATGAGCATCCCCAATTCGGTATGGCGCGCAACGCCTGGCTCACCGGCACGGCTTCCTGGACGTATCAGGCAGGGCTCAAGTACATCCTGGGTATCCGCCCTGAATACGATGGCTTGCGGATTGACCCCTGTATCCCTTCAGCATGGGAGGGTTTCAGAGTTACTCGCAGGTTCAGAGGGGCATCGTACCAGATCCAGGTGACCAATCCGGCTCAGGTCTCAAAAGGTGTGAAGTCAATCGTTGTGGATGGTAATCCATTGGTGGGTACCCTGGTGCCCGCATTTGATGATGGAGCTGTTCATGTTATTGAAGCAACAATGGGATAAGGACTTGACTTACTCTAAAATTAAAAACCCCTGGCGTTTGTTTTGCCTGGGCTGATCTAAAAAGATATCACTTTTATTTGGTGATCAGGGGTAGATAGGCTTTGAGCGGCCAATTGACTGGCTCAAAGCTGACCTGGCTGTATTGGGCTTGAAGGGGTGTTGTGTAAACGAATTCGCCCAGCCAGTCATTGGTGGAGGCTGTCCCGGGCCAGAAGTTCATCATGATCCGCCCTGAGGTCGTTGGCAGTGTTTCGCTGCTGCCGTTTTCGGTGTGTACCTCAACTTCATCCACATACCATTTGATGCTGTCCGGCAGCCATTCAATGGCATAAGTATGGAAATCGGCGGATGCATCAAATCCCAGGTTGATCAGGACTTCATGCCCGCCAACCCCATCAGTGAAATAATTGATTTGCATTTTCGTGGGATCTTTTCCGAGGATCTCGATATCAATTTCATCATGGGGGTTTCCATCAGCAGGCCCGGTGTAAATGAAGAAACTGCTGACAGCGCCCTCGGAATCGGCTGCTTTCATCACCACAGTGTAGGTACCGTATTGATAGAAGCCGTTCGAGCGGTATTCTCCAGAGGCATAAGCCGCACCGCTGCAGCCGTCCGGGCAGCCCAACATCATCCAGCTGGAGGGTCATCACACCGCCGGAAATGGATATGTGGCCAGCCAGCCAGCCGCAGGCAAAGGGGTCGCCGTTTGCCCAGCCATCAGCCTTATGCCAGAGGTAGATATCGAAACTGTCAAAATCATCTGTAAAGGCTTGATGAGAAGGGCTCCGGTTTTCAGCGTCAGCAGTGTATTGTGGAATCATGGTAACCATCAATATAAGGAATGTCAGGAAGGATATTATAGATGGACGGTGAGGCATCGATGCAGTGCTGCTCCCGATGAAATTTTAGATGTAAGGAATGCATGTTTCGCGTTTAACAACCCGTAAGGGCGCAAGTATAACACAAGGGGTGGGATAAAAGAGCGTTATAGCAAAAAGTCCCATGGATTCACGCGCCCATAGTCATCGCTGCGCATCTCAAAGTGCAGATGGGGACCTGTGGAATTGCCTGTGCTGCCCATCAAGCCGATGATGTCCCCTTGATAGGCATCCTGCCCACAGGACACATTGATCTGGTTTAGGTGTGCATAAAGCGTCTGCCAGCCGAAGCCGTG
>Ga0075123_10000623_pt1 | contig 18330 bp, 15 predicted proteins | sample AntAceMetag02UKX_FD_69808 | JGI IMG/M metagenome (GOLD analysis project Ga0075123, IMG submission 69808) | Saline lake microbial communities from Ace Lake, Antarctica - Antarctic Ace Lake Metagenome 02UKX | ecosystem: Environmental > Aquatic > Non-marine Saline and Alkaline > Saline | place... | reverse complement strand
CTGCCCCGTGTCGATTTCTTTGAGTATCGTTTTCTTTTCTTCACCCTGATAGTCTACAGACAACCGATACGGTGCGCTTCATCTCAGGTTTACCCCTGGGCTCACATCCTTTTGAAAACATCCCAACTTCTCAGCAGATCTATCGAGCTTTTCAACTGATTGTCCTTCTTGAGATCTGCCATCTCCTTGTCGGCCTTTTCGTCTGTCCCCTCTTCCTTTTCACTCTCTATGTGCCCCTCCAGGTCCTTTTCCCTGATCCGCTTGGGCTTGTCTTTTTCATCGAGGGCAGGTTTCACATATTCAACAACAATATCAGGGACGATTCCCTTGGCCTGAATCGACTCCCCGTTAGGTGTGTAGTATCGTGCAATGGTCAGCTTAAGCGCCGAACCATCCTTAAGGGGAACGATGGTCTGCACCGATCCCTTTCCAAAGCTCCGAGCACCCATCAGTATGGCCCTTTTGTTGTCATGGAGCGCTCCCGATACAATCTCTGAAGCGCTGGCGGTTCCACCATTGATCAAGATAACGATAGGGCATTCGAGCTCGTTCCCGTCATCCCTGGCCTCGAATACCCTCCTGCCGCTCTTCGTTCTTCCCTTCGACGATACGATTACCCCCGATTTGAGAAAGGTATCCGATACCGTTACCGCCTGTTCCAAAAGCCCTCCCGGATTATTTCTCAAATCCAGGACAAGTCCCTTGAGGGGGGCATCTCCGGCGCCTATCTTTGTGAGAGCCTCATCAAGTTCGTCTGTGGTTGTCTCTTGAAAATTCGAGATTCTGATGTAACCGATATCACCTTGATATACTGTATACTTTACACTCTTTATATCTATAGTATCCCTTATTATGTCAAACGGTATCGATTTATCTTCACCTTTACGGGTAACGGTTATGGTTACCTTTGTCCCCTTCTCCCCGCGGAGCTTGTGCACCGCATCCATTATGGTGAAGGCCTTCGTTGTCTCACCATCTATCTCGATTATCTTGTCTCCCGCCTTGACACCGGCGATAAAAGCCGGTTTGTCCTCTATCGGTGCCACGACGGTAATGACTTCATCCTGCATGGTTATTACAATACCCAGGCCGCTGAAGGAACCCTTCGTATCTGTCTGCAGATCCCTGTACTGTTCAGCGGACATAAAAGAACTATGCGGATCCAGTGACTTTATCATCCCCTGTATGGCCCCATGGATAACAACCTTGGGGTCAACCTCCTCCACATAGTTCTTTTCCACCATATTGAGCACTTCGTTAAACAGCTTCAGGTTCTTGTAGGTCTCGCTACCAGCTGCGCTGGCGGCACTGTGCCCCATCAATACGATCAATAGGGTGCAAGCCAGAAACACCAACAGGGAAAGACCCCTCTTGTGATTGAACTGTATCTTCATCTAACCCTCCAATTAGTGTAAGCAAAGTATTCCTCACAGGAATAACTACACCTTCCATCAACAGTTTTCCATAAGTTTTTATGGTTATACGGCAAAGAATCTGAGGCCCTGATACCGTAAAGGCTACGTGAACAACGTGGAGAGACATGCCCAAAGAAATCCTTCCTCAGATTATCAGCTTTGATACCCCGTCTCCCTCTGTGGGGACTATTTCAAGATACTGGGCGTCCCCTCCAGTGCGCCACTCCACAACGACTTTCGAATCACCGGGCGCGTGACTGTAGAAGGCGCATATATCGGCGGCACGGAGCAGGTTTTCCTCTCCACACCCATACGGTACCAGAACCGTGGGGCCGGGGAGGTCTTTCATCCTGATCACAATATCATGATCATCCGACAGTTCCCTAATGGTCGTATTCTCCCTCTGTTTTCGACCCACGATTATCTTTGTTTCATCGTCCAGGCGCAGATGTCTCCCCACCTTGAGGAGTTCCAGGTCTCTGATCCCCATATTCGTATCGTGCGCGAAGAGATCTCTCAGCCTCTTGGAGAATCCCGGGTCTGTCAGGAGACATCCACCGGCAGGGGTGGCATATCCGGTTATACGGTAGTTGTCGGCCATTTCCATCTGGCGTTTTCTCCCCCTCCCCTGAATGTCCAGCAACCGGGACCGGTCAACCTTCCCCTCCATCTCCGGCATGGTCTCCGGCAAAAGCCGGGCGCTCAGCGGCCGGATAATGTATGGCTGATAGCCCGATCGCTTCGCCACAACATGGAGAGATTGCTTCCCCTGAGACATGGGGCGCTGTCCAAGAACCTCCCCCGTCAGGATACAATCGGCCCCCCGGGCCTCCATCATCTCCCCGGCCTTCTTGAGCATCAGTATGTGACAATCAATGCAAGGGTTCATATTCCTGCCATACCCATACCGCGGTGCCCTGAGCATAACGAGATGTTCTTCCGCAATGTCCACCACAGTCAGAGGAAGATCTATCGCGCGGGACGCCTCCACGGCCCTTTCGGCACTAAAAAAAGGCGTCTCAAAGGCAACGCCCTCTACTTCAATCCCCTGTTCCTGCATAATCTTTACGGCGAGCACACTGTCAAGCCCGCCTGAAATCAAAGCAATTCCTTTTATCTTCAATATCTTACTAACTTCACTTTCCACTCCTTATGAAGAAGCTCCTGGATGTCTTTGTCGACATCGTAGTCTACCAGATACAACTGCCTCTCACCCCCGAGCCGCAGGGCAGGGAGGGATATGTCACCACGTTCTTTCCCGGTATGCCGGGAAAGCGAAAACCTGAAGTCATCCCTTAAAGAGGGGACTCTAACTGCGCGCACGATATCCTCAATAACCTCTCTCTTGCCCCTCTCTTCCGACACAGAGACAAACCTGTTACCGCTCTCCTTCAGGATATTGATAACCTGACCAGAGACCCTCCGTGAGGTCATAATAACGCGCGTGCCCCCAACGTTCAGGGAAAGCTCTGTCTTCATAGACAGGGAAAGTCCATCTGTGCTCAGTACCGTAATCTCGGCCCCCTTCACCGGAGAATAACCGAGTATTCCAAGGAGTGACTGCGCAAGCGCTACGCCACCTCCAGGATCAAGGACCTGCACGGGGGAAGATTGATATACCGCCTCGTCACCCGCTATCCCAATACCATCCATTATCTCAATGATTTCGATACCGTTCCTCTTTGCATAAACCCGCACGGGAAGTGGAACCAAGTCGGACGCCGCCTTTACAAAATTAAATGCATACCTGCCCGGTCCCCTGGTCTCGGCCTTTTTTGAAACGATCCAGTCAACAAAAACCCTCACCGCCGGGGTATCACCGATTTTCATCTGCCGGTTGATCTTTTCAAGGGTATATACGCCGGAAGCCCCTAGTATTCTCTCCAGGATTGAGGGCAGCTCTTCCTTTCCCTTGACACCAACCACACGGTAGGTATTCCACGTTGACTCTATAATCCTTTTTAGATCTGCAGGTATCCGATTGGACAGATCAAAGAGAATCGTGCTGCCGCCAGGCATCTCTATAACAGGAACCTTTGAGCAATCAATCGTCACCTCACCGGAAGGGGGTACTGGGATACAGTAACTCCCGTTCGTGATCACCACACCCTGCATCCTGCCTACGATATGCCTGACAACAGGCAGTATCTCACGCTTCGGTATAGCAACACTTCTTCTTTCGGTCGAGGGCGGTGCCTCTTTACGGGTCGCAGAGGGAAAAATCAGGGTCTGTCCGGGATATATCCTATCGAAATTTTTAACCTCCGGGTTGAGACGCTTTACAAGCCGTAATACCTTATAAATCTCCCCGTACGAGTTTCCAAATCCATGAATAATTTCGGAGATCTGGTCGCCTCTCCTCACAACATATTTCATCACGCCGCTGTCGTCCTTCTTCGCTGAGGGCTTGCCAGAAAGCGGGCGCTCAGCGGAAGCTACAGATGAAGACCTCTTACGGGGGAGGAGTAACTTCTGGCCGGGATATATCACATTCATGTTTTTCAGCTGAGGGTTAACGCTCTTCACAAGTTCCAGGATTCGGTAAATGTCCCTCGCTGAAACATTGTATTTTTTTCTGATAATTTCAAACAGGTGTTCATCCTTCTTGACAATGTAGGGGTCGGTGTGATGCCTTGAAACGCCCGCCCTCTCGAATGAAATATAGGCGGTGTCCTCCCTGGAAAACGCAGCGGGTGGATCAACCAGGAGAAGAAGTACAATGACGAAAAGAAGATAACTCGACAAACCCCATCTGCTCACGAAAACCCTCCTCATGCAATTTTGCCTTTATATACGCATGGTACCCAAAAGTCAAACCGGGAAATCCCCATCGACAATCACTAGGAAGCGAGCGGAAAAGGCGTTTCATCCATTTGACATTTTTTAAAACTTTACATATGAGGGGTTCGGTTATCTCTGCCACAGAGACCTTGTCCTCCCTCATGAATATAGAAACTGACAATGGATGAAAAGAAATTCGTTCAACTGTCCTTCAAAGAAAGCCGGGCGGGGAGCGATCAAGAAACTCCGGGCGCTTCTCACAAGAAGCGACGTCGTAAACATCGAAGAAGATAGACAATATCCCTGTTGCAACTGGAACTCAAATGATATATGGTTGGGTGGTATCGATATACATTTCTTTTGAACGTGGGGGGTGACCAACATGACTGACCAGGAGTTTTTGAAAGACTTTCAGAAAAAGGTTGAAAAGAAACTGAGAGAAAACGAGATATCGGTGCTCCAGTACTGGCATGAGCGGATGGGAAGGGTAGTTTCCATGAAGCCTGACGGAATCGCCTCTCTCCAGATGGAGATAACAAAGGTCCGCGATATGATGGAAAATCGGATAAAAACATTGAAGAAGGGTTAATATGAAAAGTATAGCAAATTTTCTATTCGAGACGGGAATGTTACAAAAGACACCGAGGTCGGGGTTCCAGTTCCTGGGATCCGGCTCGGAATCCGTAGCGGAACATGTTCTGCGAACAATCTTCATCGGCTATGCCCTGTGTAAACTGGATCCTGAGGTGGATGAATCAAGGGTCCTGAAGCTGTGTCTGCTTCACGATCTGCCGGAGGCACGGACCGGCGACATGAACTATGTCAACAAGAAATACGTGGAGGTAAATGAAAAGAAGGCCGTTGATGAACTTGCGAAGACTCTCTCCTTCGGAGACGAAATACAAAACAACATAAATGAATTCAATGAAAAAAAGACCAGAGAATCACTTGTGGCACACGATGCCGACCAACTGGCTCTGATTCTCCAGTTAAAGGAATATAGCGATCTGGGAAACAAATACAGCCAGGAATGGATAGACTTTGCCGTCAAGAGACTCTGCACGGACATCGCAAAAAAGCTGGCAGGAGTTATAACCGAGACAGATTCGTCAGAGTGGTGGTTCAAGGATAAGGGCGACTGGTGGGTAAATGCAAACAACACTGTGTAGGGTTCATCTCATGAAAAGCACGGTACCTGGACACCTGATTCTTCTGATACTGCTAGCCGCAGCGATATTTCTCGCCGGGTGCGCTACAAGCCGTCAAGACAGAGAACGAGCGGCCTCCCATGTTACGATGGGCACCGCTTACCTTGGATCCGAGCAATTCTCCCCGGCCCTCAGGGAATTCCTGATAGCACAGCGTCTTTCGCCGAATGATCCGGAAATACAATACTATACCGGCCTTTCGTATTACGGAATCGGCCTCAAGAAAGAGGCCCAGCAGCAGTTCCAGGCAGCCCTGTCCATAAAACAGGATTATTCGGAGGCACATACATACCTGGGAATTATATATCTGGAAAAGGGCCTTTATGACAGGGCAATAGAGGAATTCGACCGGGCCCTTTCCAATATGCTTTATGAAACCCCCGCCATCGCACTGAACAACATCGGCTGGGCGTATTACAAGAAGGGGGATCCCCAGACCGCTCTCACAAAATACGAGGCAGCGCTCAGAAGAGAGCCTAACACCGTCATACGCCCTCTCATTCAGCAAAACAGGGGGATCGCATATCTTGCCGTGCATAACATCGACAAGGCCATATACTACCTGAAAAAATCGATCGATCGCGCCCCCGGGAGGGCTGATGCGCGCTACTGGCTGGGGATAAGCTACCTTGAAGGGGGAAACAGAGAGAAAGCGATCCAGGAGCTTCGCCTCGCCATTAAAACCAACCCGGAGTCAGAATTCGGATTAAAGGCACTGGAAAAGCTGAACTCTCTCGTACCGTAGCTGTGCGGCAGGGTATTATAACTATATCGTGAACCGCCGCAGGTAAGTCTGTCGCTTTTATGCCGCTACAATCACTTGAATATATTGATATTCTTTAAGTTACGGCGATTTCCGGTTTTCTTGTCTTGACAGGGCAAGAATTTTACCTTAGATTTGGCGCGCTTTTTAATAGGGGAATACAGTTATTATGGGATCCAAGAAAAAGACAAAATCCAGACAGATAAAGGCAAAACAGAGGAAAAAGAATACCCAGATATTTTATCTCTCCCTCATCATCCTGGTTGGTGTGGGATTTCTTCTCTTCTTCTTTCTTTCACTGTTCGATTACATATATCCTCCCGCCGGCGGGACCAGGAGTCCGGTGGTAACGGGGGAAAAGCAGAAGGTGAAACTCTATTTTTCCGATCTCAACGAACGGTTCCTCATTCCGGAAGAGCGGTACATCACAAAGAAGAAATCCCCGGACGATACAGTCAGGGCATTGGTAACGGCACTGATTGAAGGACCTCATACGGATCTGGTGAAGACCTTCCCGGGAGAAACAATCCTCAGGGGGGTGACCATACAGAATGGAATCGCCTCTATAGATTTCGGCAGAAACCTGATCGACCTTCATCCCGGAGGAAGCGCCAGTGAAATGATGACCATCTACTCACTGACCAATACCCTTACTATCAATGTGCCATCTGTCAAGAAGGTTAAAATACTGATAGGTGGCAACAGCGTAGAGACGATCAAGGGGCATATAGACACGAGCAGCCCCTTCTCGGTAAACAGAGACATACTTGTAGAAAACCACTCGTAAGGGCAGAACAATATCATGGCCGCCGGAAAACTTTCGAAAACAAGAGCCATAGGGATCATTGCCCATATAGACGCGGGAAAGACCACCGTAACAGAGAGAATCCTCTACTACACGGGCAAAACCCACAAACTGGGCGAGGTGCATGACGGTGAAGCGGTCATGGACTGGATGGCACAGGAGCAGGAACGGGGGATAACCATTACCTCGGCCGTCACCACCTGCCTCTGGAAAGACTATGAGATACACATCATCGACACCCCCGGGCATGTCGATTTCACTATAGAGGTTGAGCGATCCCTCAGAGTCCTGGACGGGGTGCTCGCCGTATTCTGCGCCGTCGGGGGAGTGGAACCGCAATCTGAAACGGTATGGCACCAGGCGGACAAATATCACGTCCCCAAGATAGCATTCATCAACAAGATGGACCGGGTGGGTGCAGACTATTGGGGCACGATTCAGATGATGAGAGAGAGATTCACCTCCATCCCCCTTCCGATCCAGATACCCTATACAAAGAATGAAACCTTTCAGGGCGTAATCGATCTTATCGGCCAAAAATTGGTCACCTGGGATGAAGACACTCTCGGTCTGCGGTATGGCACGTCCGATATTCCTTCGGATATGCTGCCCGAGACGGAACAATACCGGGAAAAACTCATTGAAACACTAGCGGAGATCGACGATGTCATCGCCGAAAAATATCTGGAGGGGACCGGGATTACCGAGAAAGAGCTTATCGACTCGGTCAGGAATGCGACCCTCTCTCTCAGAGTAGTGCCTGTTATGTGTGGCACGGCCCTGCGCAACAAGGGGGTTCAGTCGGTTCTCGATGCTGTCACTCATTTTCTCCCCTCTCCTGAAGATATGCCCCCCGTCGAAGGGATCAACCCCGTAACAAAAGAGGTTGAAAAACGCCGGAGCAGCGTCAAGGAGCCACTTTCGGCGCTCGCATTTAAGGTTATACTGGATGAGGGAAGAAAGATAACCTACATGAGGATATACTCTGGAAAAATAAAGGTGGGGGAGGATATCTACAATGCGAGCAAGGAAAAAAAGGAGAAGGTCTCCCGACTTCTGAAGATGCACTCCAACAAACGGGAGCGTGTCTCCGAGGCCGGGGCCGGTGATATCATTGCGGTGGTAGGCCTGAAGGACACCTCCACGGGTGATACCATATGTGATGAAGCCCATCCGATCATCCTTGAACGAATAGAGTTCTACGAGCCGGTCATCAGCCAGGCCATTGAGGCTAAGACACCCGGAGATCAGGAACGATTATTGTTCGCCCTTGAAAAACTGGCAAGCGAAGACCCCACCCTCAAGATTAAATATGATGACGAAACGGCACAGACGATTATCTCCGGAATGGGCGAACTCCACCTTGAGATAATCATCGACAGACTCATACGGGAGTTTCACACCAATGTGAACATAGGCAAACCCAAGGTTGTCTACCGGGAAACGATAGAAAAAGATATACGGGTAGAGGAGATATTCGACCGGAAGCTTGGGGACAAAAAACACTTCGGCCATGCTATTCTGCACCTGGAACCCGGTGAAAGGGGAGAAGGCCTGGTGGTTAGCGATGAAATCAGCAGCGACGTTATTCCCCCTGAGTTTCACGCCATCATGGAAGAAGGCATCAGGGATGCAGCCCTCAGTGGTGCGATAGCCGGCTACCCGGTCGTCGATGTGACCATCCGTATGATTGGCGGCTCTTTCAGGGAAGGCGAATCAACACAGTTGGGCTACAGGATAGCCGCTTCAACGGCCTTTTCAAACGGATGTTTACGCGCACACCCCGTCCTCCTGGAACCTATTGTTGAGGTGGATATCATAACACCGGGCGAATTCATGGGCGAGGTCATCGGAAACATCAACGCGAGGAAAGGAGAGGTGGAACGGATAAACCATAAAGATCCTATCAGCGAGATCAAGGCGCGTGTCCCCCTTAAACAGATGTTCGGATATTCGACCGACCTGCGGTCGGTAACCCAGGGAAGAGGAACCTTCTCGATGCAGTTTCTGAAATATGATAAGGCATAACCGTTCCCCCGAGGCGATTGCATGAGCCCTGACTTCTTTTACTCCACTGAACGTATACTGGGATGCTTCTTCCGCATAAGCGCCCTGGTTGCGACCCCCTTCAGCTTTGACGATACCCTCCAGAAGATCCTGGATGAAGCGGTCGAGACGATGGGCTTTCACCGGGGTGTCATCTGTCTTCTGGATGAAGAAAAGGAGAATCTGGTCACCAAGGTCGTCAAAAATTACAACCCGGAAGAGACAAAGAGGGCATTTTCACGAAAGCTGAACCTCGCACGGCACGATTGTCTCGTAACAAAAGTCGCAAAGACCGGCAGCTATATTGTCCTCGAAGATTCGGAAACAGATCCTCGGATGACACCCACAGACCGTAAACTCAGCAACCTCTATAGTGGAGGAGCAGAAGGCTTCTATTCGGCCTTCTGCGGGCCCCTCAAGATACAGGACGATATCATCGGCATCATAGCGGTGTGGTACGAGAGGAAGACCATATTCCCACCGGAAGTGATCAGCACCCTTATGACCTTTGCAAACCATGTCAGCATTGTCATACATAACCTGCGGTTGTTTGAAGGCAATAACCAGAAAATAAACAGGCTGTTAATGTTGCAGGAAGCGGTATCCCAGCTGAATTCGAGTTATGCCCTTGATAAGATACACGAAATTTTGATACACAACGCCATCAGAATAGGGGAAGCAGACAAGGCCCTTCTCTATTTCCTGGATATCAAAAAAGGGAGTTTTTTGATAAGTAATGGAAAACAATTGTTTACGGACGAAAACAACGTATACTTTCCGAAGATAGGAGACAGCATCATCAAGAGGGCCCTGGATGAGGAAACGATGATAACTCAGGCCCCGAACCAGAATGCGACCACACAGCCCATATTCGACGGCTACCCCTCCGAGATAGCCATCCTCCTGAATATCAAAAGTAAGTTCAAGGGCATCCTGTATCTTGGCAAAAAGCAGGGGGCCTACTCGCGAGACCAGAAAAGTCTCCTCGATATTCTTATCATCAACGCCGCCGTCTCATATGACAACGCAATCATGCACTCACAGCTTTCCCTCGAGGCAAAAACCCTAAAGACGGAAGTTGAGATGCTCAAGGAGAGAGAAAACAAGCTGTTGGGCTTTCACAATATCATAGGAAATTCGAGCAAGATGCTGGACATATTCCAAATGATAAAGGATGTCGCCCGACACGATACCAGTGTGCTCATACAGGGAGAGAGCGGTACGGGAAAAGAATTGATCGCCCGCGCTCTTCACCGGCAGAGCATGAGAAAATCAAAACCCTTCGTTGAAGTGAATTGCGCGGCGATACCCGGGACGCTGCTGGAGAGTGAACTCTTCGGCTATGAGGCCGGTGCCTTCACTGATGCCAGGAAGAGAAAGATAGGACTCCTTGAACACGCAAGCGGAGGAACTTTTCTCCTGGATGAGGTCGGTGAGATGAATCCTTCAATACAGGCAAAATTTCTCAGAATGCTCGAAGAGAACCATATCCGCCGCCTTGGAGGCGTAGAAAATATCCCCATCGATGTCCGATTCATATTCTCCACCAACAGGGATCTGAGTCATATGGTCAGTGAAGGGACCTTCCGCGAAGATCTTTTCTACAGGATAAGTGTTGTTCCTATCAGTATACCGCCCCTGAGGGATAGGATCGAAGATATCATGCCGCTGGCCTATCACTATATCGAAGAGTTCAACACGAAATTGAACAAGAGCGTGAAGGGGTTTACAACCGACGCGGAGAAACTTCTCAAAAAATACCAATGGCCGGGAAATGTCAGGGAACTGAAAAACATTATCGAAAGGATCATGATCCTTCAGAGTGTAAGCAACCTCATTACTTCCGACAATATTCCCACAGAGATCAAGGCCGTGGCAGCTCAGACGCTGGCGATACATACCGGTGATCTTGCTCTCATGAACGCCCCTTACCCGGCAGACTACAGAAGTGCGATAGATGCATTGACCAATAAGATCAAAAAAGAGATCCTTGGGAAGGCCCTTGAGGTCAACCGCGGCAATAAGGCAGCTTCGGCACGCCAACTTGGCATCTCGCGATATACCCTCATACGTGAACTCAAAAAACTGGAAACCAACAGCCTTTCGGACGTCACCAACCCGTAGAAGTGCGATATACGAACGAGTAGTTCTATATCTGCACACTTTGCGTTCTTTTGCTCCCACCAGCCCCCCCCATGCGTACCTTTCTGTGCGAGAAGGGCACATATCAGAAGAACCATCCACTAAGATCTCTGCGAATTCCTCCCTTATTAACACCACACGATATGGTGTTGTATCGAGTCGCTTTCATAACCGCCCTGATTCTTTAGACAATTCAAAAAATATATTTTTGTCGGCAAGCCTCATTCTGGCACCATTGTTGCGTATGCAAATAGACAAGTTCCTTAGATGGTCTTGGGCACGTAAAGAGAGTCTCATGGACAACACGATAAAGAGAAATGAATCAGAGCAGGGCTCTGAAGAAAAAAATTCGGGTTCTCGGGAGCTCGATAAAGATCAGGATACAAGGCAGCCGGCTATTTTAACGTCATCGTACGACGATGCGGACAGGGATCTTGAAAAGAAAGGGTCCAAAAATGCCGGTCTGAGCGAGGAGTTTTTCCTCTCGGATCTTTCGGGAGACTGAGATATTTGCCGGTGGGTGGTTTTACTGTTCCCTCCTTTCCGCTCACCGGCCCCCCCATTAATTCGGGGGATGAAGATAACAGTTAGAGAGTTTTTTATGTCGGTGGGTGGTTTTATTTTCCCTCCTTTCCGCTCACCGACCCCCCCCCTAAACCCGGGGAATGTGACATGTAGTATTATTTTGGCTTTATATGCCGGTGGGTGGTTTAATTTTTCCCTCCTTTCCGCTCACCGGCCCCCCCCCGTGTATGAATCTGAGAGATCTGTTTCCCATCTTCTCTCTGTTTATATAGTGGGTGGCCGAAGGGCTTTTCGCCTTTTGCCACCCGCCGCATTACAAAAAAGTTTTTATTTGATTATCAAACATTAAACCTGAAATGCACGATGTCTCCATCACCAATGGGGTGTTCTTTCCCTTCTATTCCAACAAGGCCTTTCTCCTTTGTAGCAGACATGCTCCCCACCCTTACAAAATCTTCGTAACGCAGTACCTCTGCCCGTATAAACCCTCGTTCCATGTCGGTGTGTATCTTTCCGGCGGCATGAGAAGCACTGGTGCCTTCCGGAATCGTCCAGGCACGAAGTTCTGAACCCACTGTGGTGTAGAAAGTTATCAGGCCTAAGAGATTGTAACCGGTCCTAATCAGTTTCTGAAGCCCTGATTCACGCAGACCAAGATCTTCAAAAAACTCTCGTCTGTCCTCCTCCGGGAGCGCAGCTATCTCCGCCTCCATGTCACCGCAGATAACGATCGCCTCCGATTCGGCCGACCGCGCTATCTCCTCTACGGCAGCAACGTATCCACTTTCCCCCTTTAATTCAGATTCACCGACATTGGCAACGTACAAGACCTTCTTGGCCGTAATAAAGTTCACCTCTCTCAGCATCATCTCCTCTTCGAGGTTCAGCCCTATATTTCGTACGGGGACACCCCTCCCCAGGGCTTCACGTACCCGGTGATACAGTTCTCTTTCACTACGGTTCCCCTTGTCTCCCCCTCGTGCCGATTTTTCCAGCTTTTGTATCCGCTTTTCGGCAGTCTCAAGATCCGCCAGGAGCAGTTCCATCCCGACGACCTCGATATCACCGGCAGGATCCATGACTCCGTGAACATGCGCCACATCCGGGTCATCAAAACAGCGTACGACATGCACGATCGCATCTACATCCCGTATATTGCCGAGAAATTTATTTCCCAATCCCTCGCCCCTGCTCGCCCCCTTTACCAAACCGGCGATGTCAACAAACTCCATTGTCGTAAAGGTAACCTTAGGAGGATGTATGATTCCAGCGATATACTCAAGCCTTGGATCGGGAACAGAAACAATACCGATATTGGGATTGATCGTGCAGAAGGGGTAATTCGCCACCTCGGCACCGGCGGCGGTGAGCGCATTAAAGATGGTGGACTTGCCGACGTTCGGAAGACCTATGATTCCACATCTGAAACCCATATTACCTTCCTTTTTTTAGGGGGCTGGAGGAGGTTCATTATAGTCAATGAGTCATAATGGCTTTTTGTATTTTTTTTCTCTATGCCTGTCAAGACATAAAAAGGGGGTGGAAATATCCACCCCCTTTGTCATTGAAGACTATTTATACTCTTTACCCGCCATAAATCATCCTGTAGGCAGCTACGATCGCCGGAGCCGTAACAAGTGATACGACCGACATCAGCTTGATAAGAATGTTCATGGATGGACCCGACGTATCCTTGAAGGGATCGCCGACGGTGTCACCGATAACACTGGCCTTGTGCGCATCGGAACCCTTGCCGCCGAAATTGCCCTGCTCGATATATTTCTTCGCGTTATCCCATGCGCCACCGGCATTGGCCATCAGCAGACCCAGGATCACGCCTGTCAGCGTCGCACCGGCGAGGAATCCTCCCAGTGCCTGGGGGCCGATCAACACACCGACAACAATAGGGGCCAGTATCGCACAAACACCGGGGAGTATCATCCTCTTCAGGGCCGCGGTTGTGGCGATATCCACACACCTGTTCGTGTCGGGAGGCGTCGTCCCTTCCATGATACCGGGGATCTCTCTGAACTGCCGCCTGATCTCGTTGATCATATCAAATGCCGCTTCACCGACAGCGGTCATCGTGAGTGCAGCCAGCAGGCATGGGATCAGCCCGCCCAGGAACACACCAGTGATAACGTGCGCCTCGGTCAGATCGAGAGTAAAGTTCTCAAAACCGGGGAAGGTCTTTACCGTGGCGGTGTAGGCCGCAAACATGGCCAAGGCCGTCAGCGCCGCCGAACCGATGGCAAAACCCTTACCGATAGCAGCGGTTGTGTTACCCACCGCGTCGAGGCCGTCCGTGATCTCCCGTACCTCAGGAGGCATGTGGGCCTGCTCCGCGATACCACCCGCGTTATCGGCAATCGGACCGTAGCTGTCGACGGACATGGTCATACCCACCGTACCCAGCATGCCGACTCCGGCAATGGCTATACCGTAGATACCGCAGGTCATATAGGACAGCCAGATGGCCATCGCGATAAAGAATACCGGGGCCACCACACTCTCGAGACCGACGGCAAAACCACTGATAATGATTGTCGCGGAACCGGTCTGAGCCGACGCGGCTATCTTTTCAATGGGGCCACGGGCAGTATAGTATTCCGTGACGGCGCCGATCAGCATACCGGCAACGATACCGAGGAGAACGGCCCAGAAGGGACCCAGCGCGCTGATCATCCCAATACTATTCAGATACTCGGGTGTCATCTCCGCCGTAACAGACTTGACTACGAAGTACGAACCGACGATGAAGAGAATCCCCGCGATATAGAGGGAATTACTCAGCGCCGACTGGGGTTTCATATTTTTGAGGAAATTAAACAGCCCGATTCCGATGACTGATGCAAGGAGTCCGACAATGATGAACAGCATCGGGAGCATCATCCACTTCATCGCCATTCCTTCCATACCGAGACCCAACGTAGAGCCGATCGCAATGGCGGCAATGACGGAACCGCAGTATGATTCATACAGATCCGCGCCCATACCGGCGATATCGCCCACGTTGTCTCCAACGTTGTCCGCGGTGACACCGGGGTTTCTCGGATCGTCTTCGGGAATGCCTGCTTCAATTTTTCCAACCAGGTCGGATCCCACGTCGGCCGTCTTGGTGAAGATACCACCGCCAACACGGGCAAAGAGCGCGATCGAAGAGGCGCCCATGGCGAAACCGTTGATGACAACGGGATCTGTCTCGGCAAAGAAGTAGAAGAATATGCCAAGTCCGACCAGCCCGAGGGACGCAACGGAAAGCCCCATAACGGAGCCACCGAAGAATGCCACCGTCAGGGCCCTGCCCTGACCATACGCCCTGGCCGCCTCAGCGGTCCTCGCGTTGGAGAGGGTGGCCGCCTGCATCCCGAACACACCGGCCATCAGAGAACAGAGAGCCCCTGCCAGGAACGCCACGGATGACATCGGGTTATCCAGGGCAAAGAAGAGCAAGAGAAATACGATAACGACAAAGATCGCTATGACCTTGTATTCCCGCTTCAAGAAGACCATGGCACCTTCATGTATCCTGTCCATGATCTCAACCATTACGTCGTTACCCGGAGAAAAGGTCATAACGTATTTGTAAATTATGAACGCCAGCACCAATCCGATGAGGCCCCATAACCACGCATAATCTACCAAAAATTCCATAGTCCCGTTCATACCTCCTCGCTTAAGTTTTGTATGATTCTTGTATTACATTTGTTCATCGCCGCTTGAACACCGGATGAAACAACCTCAAACAGCGCATCACATGCACTCTCAATGGCATGAGTTACCGTCTCCATTTCACTCTCGGAAAACCGCTCAAGCACATACCCTTCGGCCATCTCTCCTGCAGGTGGTCTGCCGATACCCACCCGAATCCTGGCAAAATCAGCCCCGCCCAAGTGATCGATGATGGAGAGCAGCCCCTTGTGTCCTCCGGCGCCGCCGCCCATCTTTATACGGACATCACCGGCCGGAAAATCCATATCATCATGAACAACGAGTATCTCTTCGGCGCCTATCCCAAAATAACGAGCTAGCTTTCCTACTGCAACCCCACTGAGGTTCATGAAGGTCTGGGGCTTTGCCAGAATAACCGGATCCCCGGAAATCATCCCCCTGCCAAGGTGGGAATCAAATTTTCCGCGGTTAATTTCTATATCAGCCATCCGGGCTAGGGCATCCAAGACCAGAAACCCTATATTATGCCTACTGTACGAGTACTCGACACCAGGATTTCCCAGTCCAGCTATAAGTTTCACCTGTCCCCCTGTCGGAGAACCGCCACTATTCGGACTGTTCCTCTTCACCCTCCGATTCAGCAGAAGCCGCCTCTCCCTCTTCCGTGACCTCTCCTTCTACCTCTTCACCGCCAGCCACTTCTTCTGTCATCAAGCTCACCCGCGTTGGTACCACAGCCACGATGGCCACGTCATCATTATCGAGAAGCTGGATCCCGTCTTTGACAACAAGATCAGCAACCTTGATGGAATCACCTATACCAAGGTGACTGATGTCTATCTCAATAGATTCGGGGAGATCGGAAGGAAGACCCGAAACCTTAACGTCCCTCTTGAGCTGTTGCAGCTCGCCGCCATCCTCTACGCCCACCGGATCGCCCGAGAAGAGAACGGGAACATCCACTGCGAGGGTCCTGTCCATCCTGATTTCATAGAAATCGACATGCACCGGCTTTCTGTTTATCGTGTCAATCTGAAGATCTTTGATAACCGAGAGTTTTTCAACCTTTTTGCTCTTGCCGGCCTTTATGCCAAGCTTCACAAAAACCGTCTCTCCCCTTCCCTTGACAAGGGTTTTGATCAATTCGGAAGAATCCACCTTGATTACGATCGGTTCAGCCTGATACCCGTAGAATGTCGCGGGCACGAACCCCTCCGCTCGCAGCCTCCTCGAAGGCCCTTTCCCGATTCCCTCACGTACCTGAGCACTTAATGCAACTGTTCTCATCTCCAACTCCTAATCCGGACAAGCCGGAACCAAACAAAATTTATCACTAAAACACGAAGTTACGAAAACACGAAAAATGAGATTTGATTTCGTGCTTTCCTTCCTTTCGTGGTTTCGTGATTGTCTTTAATTCTTTTGCCATTTTTGCAAGAACTCTACAACTAAGACTAAATAAAAAGCGAGCTGATAGATTCGTTATAGTATATCCTCTTTATCGACTCACTCAATACACCCGCTATCGAAAGGACCTTTATCTTTTTGCAGGCCCGTGCCTTTTCATGCAGGGGAATGGTATCCGTCACAATAACCTCTTTGAGGATGGAAGATTCCATCCTCTCTATGGCAGGCCCCGACAGCACTGGGTGAGTACAGCAGACGGAAACCTCTGTCGCCCCTTCATTCTTTATGGCCTCGGCGGCCTGGACGACCGTACCGGCCGTATCAATCATGTCATCAAGAATAATCGCGTTCTTATCCTTCACATCACCGATGACATTCATCACCTGTGATTCATTGGGGGTGTCTCTCCGCTTATCGACGATCGCCAGCGTGGCACCCAATCTCTTCGCGAAGGCCCTCGCCCTCACGACACCACCCGTATCGGGGGAGACAATAATAAGATCACGGGGGTAATTGTGCTTTACGTATTCAAGGAGGATTGGGGTCCCATAGAGATTATCAACCGGAATATTGAAGAACCCCTGTATCTGACCGGCATGGAGATCAACCGCTATGACGCGGCTTGCTCCGGCTGTTGTCAGCAGATCCGCCACCAGCTTCGCCGTGATAGGCGCCCTCGGAGCGGCCTTTCTGTCCTGTCTGGCATACCCGTAATACGGCATAACGGCTATGATTCTGTCAGCGGACGCCCTCTTCAAGGCGTCTATCATGATGAGAAGTTCCATTAGATTGTTGTTGACCGGTGTAGAGGTGGACTGTACGATAAATACATCCATTCCCCTTACATTCTCATCAATTTCAACACTCGTTTCACCGTCACTGAAGGTGGAAACAGTGGCCCTGCCCAAAGATACCCCCAGCTTTTTACAGATATCCGCCGCAAGAGTCCGACTGGAATTACCGGAGAAAATCCTCATTCTCTCTAACATCTATAATCCTCTTTCCTGTAAACTGGTTGGGGCGGGAGGATTCGAACCTCCGGATGCAGGAATCAAAGTCCTGTGTCTTACCGCTTGACGACGCCCCACTATATCGAATGTGCCACAAAGACTGATCCGACCTGAGTTTTTTGTAACTGCCTCTCGGCTTTCGTCGCATCATTCTCATCCCTGAAAATACCGAAAACCGTGGGACCGCTCCCCGACATCAAAGAACCCTCAGCCCCATGTACCATCAGAAGTTCTTTGATCTCCGACAATATGGGGTGCAGGTGCAAGGACACCTTTTCCAAATCGTTGTAAAGTCCTCGTGCAATATGGGACACCGTTAGAAATCGGGGCATCCTATATTTTATTGGTTCTTTTGTCAATCCCAATCTCAACCTTTCATAGATATCCCCGGTGGAAACCTCAAACCCGGGATTGACCAATACAAACCATATGGGGGGGATACCGTCCATCGGTTTGAGGTGATCGCCTATACCGGAGGCAAGGGCGGTCCTTCCAAAAACAAAAAAGGGGACATCGGCCCCCAGCCGTGCCCCCATGTGCATAAGTTCCTGTGTGC
>Ga0075123_10000622_pt1 | contig 18339 bp, 16 predicted proteins | sample AntAceMetag02UKX_FD_69808 | JGI IMG/M metagenome (GOLD analysis project Ga0075123, IMG submission 69808) | Saline lake microbial communities from Ace Lake, Antarctica - Antarctic Ace Lake Metagenome 02UKX | ecosystem: Environmental > Aquatic > Non-marine Saline and Alkaline > Saline | place... | reverse complement strand
AGCCTGGTGCGACAATAAAATTTGAGAAAAATGCTGGCATTAGCGTAAACGACAGTGCAGGTCTAATCGCTGATGGTTCTGACAGTACTATTTATTTTACATCCGACAGCCAGGAAAATGGATTCTGGAAATATATTCTTTTCACAGAAAATTCTTTAGCTGATAGCTGTAAATTGATCAATTGCATAATTGAATACGGTGGAGGGGATAGTGAACATACAGGAGCTGTTATTTGTGATAATACTAGCCCGGTCATCAATAGCTGCCGAATTTCTCAAAGCCTTCACTCCGGGATTGTTCTTAAAGGGAATTGCCGTGAAATTGAATTTTGTAACAATTTAATAACTTTTTGTGACTCTGCTCCAATTCAAACTTATGCCTGTAATGTATCATTTATCGGCATAAATGTTTTCTTGGAAAACCAGGTTAATTATTTAAAAATCATCGACGACCAGATTAACTATAATGACACCTGGTATAAGCAACCAATCCCGATTCGATTAACAAAAGGTTTGAACATTACAAATTCAACCTTAAAGATCACAGCCGGTGTTGAATTAAATTTTGAACAAGATCAGCGTCTGGAAATTGGGTTGGGAGGCTGTTTAAATGCAGACGGCTCAAATGCAGCAATAATATTTACCGGCGCTGACAGCGGTAGCTGGGATGGGATTGTTTTTGAATCCTCCTCCAATTTTACTAATTCAAAGCTATTTAATTGTACCATTGAGAGTGGTGGAGAAAACGAAACATTTCCTGCTAACATTGTACTGAAAAATGCGTATCCCGAAATCTCCAATTGTAAAATAAATAATAGCAAAGGATATGGCGTCTATCTCGAAGGTGCTTTTGCCCCAGGCTCGTTTGTTAATAACCAATTCAGTAATAATTCATCAGGCGCCATAAGCATTTCTGCTAATGCTATTTCCAGTTTGAATCCACAAAATTTTGGTACGGACGAGACTAACTTTATTCTTGTTCGTGGAGGCTATCAGGAGGGAGCTATTGTTGTGGACGGTCATTGGAAAAATTTTGAGGTGCCTTATATATTAAATAACACTGTTCAAATAATTTCCAGCACCTTAACAATTGACCCGAGTGTTCGCATCATTATGTCAGAATTGAGCAGTTTTGAAATTCTCAGCCAGGCAGGGTTGATAGCTGACGGTAAATTTGGTCAAATTATTATTGAAGGCGAGAAACATTATGCTGGTTATTGGAAAAATATCTATTTCTCCCAAAACGCAAATATTAATAATTGCCAATTAATCAACTGTCAAATTAAATATGGCGGAGGCGACATTAACCAACCGGGAATGATTTACTGCGACCAAAACAGTCCAGTGATTCGAAATTGTTACATTGAGAATAGCGGTAGCTGGGGGATTTACGTGAATGGGAATTTTGCTATTCAGGATTTAAATACGAATGTTTTTTATAATAATGTTAATGGAGATTTTTATTCATCACCGTGAAAAAACTATTGAATCTAATACTGAGACTGCGTCTGGAAGAAGCAATTGCGATTGTTTTTTTTCTACCAATGGTTTATTTGACAACGAAAGCTTACGCTTTTTTTATGTTACAGGGAAAGGTTCCTCGTCGTATTGAAGGCGACATGCAGCGTATTTGGGCGACTCTAACAGTGCTTATTCTTTTTTTTCTGATCTTAAAATACAAACCAAATTGGAAACTTCTTCGCGATTGGCTTCCGTTTGGATTTTGTATCGCAATTTATACCAATCTGCATGACACAATACATTTTGCCAATAGAGCCGATGTTCAACACTTATTAATAAAAATAGATAGTTGGCTTTTTGGCGTACAACCATGCGTTTGGTCAGAAAAATTTATCAACCCAACACTAACTGATATTTTTATCGCAGCTTATGCCAATTACTTTGTTTTGACAATTTGTGTTGCATTAGTTCTTTATTTTCAAAAACGATACAAAGAGTTCCGTTACGCGCTGTTAACTATTATTATCTGTTATTATGTCGGTTATTTTCTGTTTATTATTTTTCCGGCTGCGCCGCCAAGACTTGTTTTAAAGCCTTTTTTTACGGTCTCCTTACATGGTAACCTGTTAGAGCCAATTAAACATGCGATTGAAATTTCTGCGCAGGACAGCCGAGGGGCATTTCCTTCTCTTCATTGTGCGACAAGTTTTTTATCTTTATTTTTCGCCTGGCGCTATGTGAAATGGTTGTTCTGGGTGATGATCCCGATGGTGATCATGTTGATTCTATCTACAATTTACTTGCGACATCATTATGTTATTGATTTATTTGCCGGATTAGTTTTGGCAATAATTATTTTTTGGGTGGGACCAAAATTGGAGGATTGGTGGAATGGGTTGAGAGATAAATATATGACTCAAACGAGTGGTTAAATTGAAGAGAAAGGAAATTTAATGGAAATTCAAGATCGTTTAGCTGAACGCGCAAAAGATAAAGCGCCTTCTCCAATAAGAGAATTGCAAAGATATTTAAAAATTGAAGGAATGATATCTCTGGGTGGAGGATATCCGAATCCTGATACATTTGCTTTCGATAAATTACAAATTCATTTTAAAGATGGACATAAAATTGAAGTTACTGGCGAAGAATTAACTTCTGCCTCGCAATATGGACCTTCGGACGCCCTGCCGAATTTAAAAAGAGAACTGCAAAAATGGCACAAATTTAAAGATGGCGTTGAGCTTAAAGACGATCAAATCGTTGTGCTCAATGGGTGTCAGGAAGGACTGTTTATCATGGCTTACCTCTTCCAGAATCCCGGCGAGAGAATAATCATGTCCGAACCCAGCTACCCCGGAACTCTATCTGCCTTTAGTTCTTTTACGAAAAATTTTATCACTGTGCCTATCGATTCTAACGGGCTGAAAACTGATATTGTTGAGGAGAAACTGGAAAACATTGAACTGACCGGCGAACCTTTACCAAAAATATTATACACCATTCCCAACGGTCATAATCCCGGCGGGGTCACACTTTCTTTAGAACGTAGAAAACATTTGATTGATATTGCCAATCGCTGGGACTTAATTGTTCTGGAAGATGATCCCTATCAATTAGTCGAATTAGATAACAAGCCACAACCTCCAACAATTCAATCATTAGACACCGAAGGAAGGGTTGTTCGATTGGATAGTTTCTCTAAAATTTTTGCACCAGGCTTACGGATTGGTTACGCTTCTGGTCCGTCTGAAATCATTCGTCAATTTGTGCTGTTCAAACAATCAGCCAATCTTCACACCAGTTCATTTATTCAGGTGGTTTTGTCCCGCTACCTCCAAAAAGCAGGAGTTGATGGATTTTCTAAACTTATAAAGAAAAATTGTGAAATGTATCGGGTAAACAGGGATGCAATGGTCGCAGCGGCAAAAAAATATTTAATACCGGAAATAAAATATAATATTCCCGGCTCCGGAATGTTCATCTGGTTTGCGCTTCCGCAGCAATGTAATGCCAAACGAATGATCGAAAATCAATCTGAAAAATTAAAAGTACTGCTTGTGCCGGGTAACGCTTTTTCATCTCAGAACAAACTGAAAAATTATATGCGGGCGAGCTTCAGTTTGGTTACTCCCGAACAAATTGATGAAGGCATTAAAAGATTTGCCCAAATGATTAAAATCGAAATGAATCGTTAAAGTTATATTAAAAAAAGGTAACTATTTAGCCCACGAAACACACTAATTTCACTAAAGCATTATTTTTAAAATCATTTCGTGTCTTTTCGTGTATTATGTGGGCATAAATTTTTCTAAATGGTTTCAGATAACTTTAAAAAAGAGAAAGGATTAACATGTTACAAGATACAGAAAATCCCTGGAAATTATTTGCAGATAAAATCGGGGCTAAATATCAATTAAGCGATGAAGGGACTTCTTCAGTTACAGGGACTTATCAGAACTACCCCTTTATTTTGAAAATGATATTTATTCAGGCAGCACCCAAAGTAAATCTTTTCCTGACTCATTTTGAAATCGAATTGAAAAAGAAAATTAGTTTTAAAATGAAAATCTACCGCGAAGGGATACTCCAAAAATTGACCAAACTTTTTGGCACCCAGGATATTATTCTTAACGATCGTTCATTTGATAGAAGATATATTATTGAAACCAGTCAAGAAGAAACAGTAAAAAAAATAATTTCATCTGATATCCGGGCAACAATAATGGAATTGGGTGAAATGATGATGATACTAAATGGAGAAACTTTTATTTATGAGCAATCAGGAAAAATAATTGACTCAAATAAATTATTGGTGATATTAGAAATGTTGATCCAAATTGTAGAGAAAATAGAAGATTAATTGGCAAGCAGTTAATTCAAGCTAAAAATCAAATTATCCGCAACACGACAATCAGGATTAAAATTAAACAAAAAGTTTACTTCAAGTTAACAATCGTCATCCCTGTATCGCCTAAACTCCATTCCGGATAGCTTTTGCTTTTAACTCTCGGATGTCTATCAAGAAATTTGTAAATCCCCTTTCTTAAATTTCCAGTTCCTTTCCCATGAATAATGTAAACCTGGTCCAATCCGGACATTATTGCTTCGTCAAGGAATTTATCAATCGCGTTTACTCCCTCTTCAACGGTTAGACCGCGTATATCAATTTCGTTAGTCATCAACGTATTCAAATCAGTGCTAATATTAATTTTTGATTTGTATGATTTTTTTGTTGCGGATTGTTGAACATGGTACAACTCATTTAAAGGCACTTTTATTTTTACATCATCCGCCTGGATCAACACTTTGCCGGATGCGTCCGCTTCAGATAAAACAATGCCGTTTCTCTGATAGGTTTGCCAAAAAACATCCTGACCAATATTAACTTTTGTTAAGAATTTTTCAGTTGAAAAAACTTTTGAACTTTTCTTTTTTAGCTGCAATTTCTCTTTATTGATTTGCTCTTTCTCTAACTTGATTTTCTCACGGGCAAATTTTATTGACTTCCTGCTTGCCTGTTCCTCTTTTATCTTTCTAATACTATTTTCAAGGGTTGAATTAGCATTTTTTAAGATTTGTTCCGCTTTTTCAATTGCATCTTTTTTCAGGCTCTTCTCTTTTTTGGATAATTCATCATTTTTATATTCATATAATTTAATTAAAGAATCGAGATCGCTTTTTTTAATTGTAAGTTCATTAGTTAGGGAACTGTATTGCTGCATTCTGTTCTCCAGGTCAATGAGCAGCTCTTCCATTTGATTTTTTTTAGCGCCCGTCAGCTCTCTCGCTCTGTGAGTAATTTTTTCTGAAAGTCCCAATCTTCTCGCAATTTCATAAGCATAGCTTGAACCAGGAATGCCCAACCTAAAATGAAAAGTTGGCTTCAATGTTTTCCTGTCAAATTCCATTGAACCATTTTCGACGTGATCAGTTTCGTGAGCAAAAATTTTTAGCGCTCCCTGGTGCGTAGAGACTACGGTATTACAACCCAGTGAAGTCAATTTTTCCAAAATGGCTATTGCCAATGCAGCGCCTTCGTCAGGGTCTGTTCCAGAACCGATTTCATCAATCAAAACGAGATCGCGTTCCCCAGCCTGGTCCACAATTTCACGCAATTTGGCAACATGCGAAGAAAACGTTGACAGATCATTTTCAATCGATTGTTGATCTCCTATTGTCGCGAAAATGTTATTAAAAATGGCAATCTCTGAACTGGGATCTGCCGGGATGTGCAAGCCGCAAGCGGTCATTAAACTTAATAGTCCAACTGTTTTTAAAGTGACCGTTTTTCCTCCAGCATTGGGACCGCTTAAAACCAATGTATTGAATTTATCTCCAAGAGTAACGTCAAGGGGAATTACGTTTCTATTTACATCCTCACGCCGGATGAGTAACGGATGCCTGCCTTTTATTATTTCTGTCTTATTAAAATCATTTATTGCCGGTTGACATCCTCTAATCTCTTGTGAAAATATTGCCTTGCCGTAAATAAAATCAAGCATTGCCAAGGCATCAACTGTCAATTGAATTTCTGTTAAATTCTCCCTGATGAGATCAGCAATCTTTAATAAAATTTTTTCAATTTCTTTTCGTTCTTCTGTTTTAAGAGCGCGGATTTTGTTGTTCAATTCCAGCGTTTCCAGTGGTTCAACAAAAACAGTCGCCCCGGTTGCAGATTGATCATGAACCAGACCTTTGACTTTTCCGCGATGCTCATCCTTGACCATTAAAACTAATCTTCCATTTCGCAGCACAACTAAATTTTCCTGGAGATAACCTTTATTAGAAAAAGCTGTGACCATCCCCTCAAGTTTTTTCTTGATCTGTCTTTCCTGAACTTCTATTAAGCGACGAATTCGATTTAGCTCCGGGCTGGCATGATCATAAATTTCAAAACTTGATTTGCTTATGCAGCGGGATATTTCTTTTTCAATTGGGATGAATGAAAACACATTTCGTGAAATTTTATTAAGCAGCGGATATTTCTCTTCCTTGGCAATAAAATAGGATCTAATTTTTCTAGCAACTTCTAAAGTCTGGACAAACTTACTCAATTCTTCTGCTATTAAAAAAGTACCTTTCAAACCTATTTTTTTTAATGCATCAGAAATATCCTGTAAACCTGGTATTGGGAAAGGATCGTCGTAATCTAATATTTCTCTTAACTCAGTTACTTCAGTTAATTGCCTCTGAATTAAGGAAAGATCTGTCGCTGGTTTTATTTGTTGTATTAATCTTTTACCTGAGGATGATACAGGGAGTTGGGCAAGGTGATTAATAATTTTATCCAATTCTAAAGTTGCAAAAACTTCTTCATTCAAAACATAGCACCAGCTTAATTTTCTTCTAAATAATCAACTAATTCTCGCCCTCTTCTGTCTAAGGCGCTCATGGATTCTGCATTAAGCGTTTCTTTTAATTCTAATTCAAACGGTTTATAATTAGTAAATTTAATAAGTTTCGCAACACTATAAGCCAATGGTAGTACTCGTTTCAATAAAATAGGTTTAAATAATTGTGATGAATTAATTTCTTTGCTCATTAATCCCGATAAGCCGGTCAATGAGATGATTAATGCACTGATACCTAAAATAATGGCTCCTTTAATGAGACCCAGGGCAAGTCCCGCAATTCGATCAATACTGCCGAGCGTAAAAGAAAATTTTGCAATAAATTTTAGCTTTTTAGCAAGAAATATAAAAAACAACATGATTGGAACAAAAATGAATATAAATGAAAGCACAGATATGAGGGAATGTGAAAGTACATCAACTTTTCCATATAAAACCGTTGCTAGATTAGACATGTAACGAATTGCAATAATAAGGCTTACATAAGTACCAACAAAGGCAACACATTCTTTAATGAAGCCATTTTTGAAACCCCGATAAATAAAAAGCAGCAGTATTATTACAATTATCAAGTCAACAATAATGTCAGATGTACTTGTCGGCATATTAAATACCCAATTTTTTATAGAGCATAAAAAAAGCGAATAAAGTACAAAGAGTCTCTATCCACTTCTTTTAGAAATTCACAAATATTTTAAATTAAGCCAGTCTTGAACGCACAATTGTTTGTACTTTTTTACCATCAGCTTTACCTTTAAGTCTTTGCATCGCCTCAGCCATTACTGTGCCAAGGTCCTTCATGCTTGATGCGCCAGTCGCTTCGATAATCTCATTAATTTCTTTTTCTACATCTCCATCTGAAATTTGTTTGGGAAGATATTCATTAATGATTTCCAACTCCTGGCTTTCAATTTCAAGTAAATCCTGACGGTTGCCTGACTCGTAAGCTTGTATGGCTTCTTTCCTTCTTTTTGCCGCAGTCAACAGTACGGTTAACTCTTGCTCTGTTGTTAAATCTTCACCGGTATCAATTTTTGTTGTTTTTATTTGGGAGATTAAAAGTCGTAAAGTATTCACCCGCATCTTATCATGCGCTTTCATAGCAGTCTTTAAATCATTACTTAACTGGCTGAAAATTGACATTTATCTCCTCCATCTACAAACGCAATAAAACAATTTTGATTCAGGATAAAAATTTAATAAAATGATTCATTGATATTATCACACTACTTGTTTCCCATCATTTGAAGCTTTCGCATTTTTCGTCTGGCAGTATTTAATTTTCTTTTACGACGTTCACTTGGTTTCTCAAAATGTTGATGCTTTTTAATTTCAGACATCAACCCCGATTTTTCACATGCTTTTGTAAATCGCTTTAAAGCCCTTTCAAATGCTTCACCGTTTCGAACTTTTACACTGGGCATTAAATTTAAACCCTCCTCTCGTTATTTTTTTTAGTAATTTCTATCATGAATATAAAAAAATTAGTATTTAAAAGCAAGTTTTTTTTTGGGGTTTTTCTTCTTAATATAATCTTATGGGTTGCCTCAAAAATAAAGTAACTTTACAAAATTTGAACTATTTTAAAAATTAGTTGTTGCTTCATAAACATGTAACCATTAAATTAAAAGATGTAACTATGAGTATTGAGTCAAAATATGAATATTTTCGAGCGATTTATGATCGTTACCAATCGGCTCGCAAAAAGGAAAAGAAAATTATTCTTGATGAATTTTTCAAAAACTGCAACTATAACCGGAAATATGCCATTCGGCTTTCAAATTTGATACTGCAAGCAAAATCAATAAAGAATCTTTCCCTTCGGTGAAAAAGAAAATATATGATGATGCCATTATCGAGAACGTATTAACCGACATTTGGGTGGCAACGAATCTGTCCTGTTCCAAACGGCTTAAATATTTAATCCCGTTGTGGTTGCCGTTCTATAGAAAGCAAAAAATATCTCATCAGATCTAACAAAAGCTATTAACAATATCGGCTTCGACCATTGATAGAATCATGGCTTCATCACGATGAAAATTCTCAAAAAAAGGATTGTCAACCACCAAACCGTGATCACTTATCAAAAAGCATATTCCCATCAAAACCGATCAATGGGATGAACAACACCCCGGCTTTCTGGAAGCGGATACGGTTGCTCACTGCGGATCATCGGTTGCCGGCATGTTTGTCTATACCGTTAACTGTGTTGATATTGCCACCCAATAGACTGAACAGCGAGCCACCTGGGGTAAAGGCGAAACAGGTGTTTTAAAGGACATTACAGACATGGAGAGCCTTTATTGTGATAATGGCTCTATTCCTAAACTGGCACCTGGTAAGACATTTTCAACAGCGAAAATATCCAGCTCAATTTACCAGATCCAGACCCTTAATTGGATAATCAACAACGGCAGCAACTGTTGTATCGTTTGCTGATTTTTTAATACGTCTGCGGTAGTCTTTTACTGGAGAGCCTGTTGGTAAAAGGGGCAGGTTTCGGAGATAGGCGGCAAAAGTTCCTTACTCAATATTTTTTGACTCACCAATTTACGACTATTCACTATCATATTTTATCAGTTTTTACTAAACCCAGCTTAGGTCTTTTTTCATCTTTTAAAGTATCCTGCAATCCATTTTTACAAAGGTTAACAAAATCCTGTATTAACTCTTCTGGAATACCTGGTTCCCGGCTTTTCATTTCATCAAGCAGTTCATAAAACCACCATCTATCTTCGAGTGATAAATTTCTGGTAATATCAGAAAATGAATCGTACACGTCTTTTCTCATTTTTATCGCCTGCGTATTATTCTGGTCCCGTAAATAATTGTCCGCTTGTACCACGCGCTTCATCATTTCCGCTTCAAAGCGAGAATTAGTTTCTGCCTCAGTTTTAATGATTTGAGTTTCCAGACTTTCATCATATTTAGTTGATTGATCCTCTTCTGCGATTTTACAGAACTCAACTGCGCAAAAACATTTATTCTCCTCCCGTAGCGGATGCAGGCGAAGCAGCTTACCTGCACAACGAAAAGGTTCTTTATTAGGTGGAACGATTTCTATGACTTTGATTTTATGGTGGTCAATTTCAAGAAATTGTTCAATACTGGAAGTCGAGCCCAACATTCCGCCGCGGCTAATGTTAATTAACTCAACGGAAATTCTTTCACCATCATAAAAAATGAAGCGGACCTGGGGGTGCTTATTTTTATCCGGAAAAAACCTGGGATGTTGTCTTCTTTCCCCCGAATCATTTTTTAGTTTCATTTTTTATTTTTTCCTGGCCTACTTAATTTGACCTTTTTATAATTTTCAAAAAATTCTTTTATTGAACGCGGGTGTACCAGCAAATAACGCTGCGCATAACACGTTGTCCAGCAACCTTTACATTGGCGATAAGATTCGAGTCTTTGCTGATATTCTTTGCCCGAAAAAATTTCACTCAAATTATTGGAGAGAATATTGCCGATCGGCGCGCCATAACATAAATGTACATCACCATTTTCCATAATCGTAGTTCTCGTAGAAAGAAACTTCGATTCAACAAATGGGCAAATATTATTCGACTGTCCTTCAATAAATGGTTTTATTCCGCTGATAAATGAATTTAGGTTCAGAATATTCGGATTGTTTTCCAGAAATTTTAATACATTATCAAGCCTTTTGCTAGGACGCAAGCTAAGTTCATCGTCAGTTCGGGTTGTTGCTGTGAGCGTGTGATAAAGACCAATGGTAGTCATCCAGCCAAGATCACGCGCCCGTTTGATCAATTCAGGTACTTGATCTAAATTCAAATTATTGAGTACAATGTTAGCATAAAGCAGCGATTTTGAGTTTTTACGCAGCTCTGTCAATAATTTCATGTGTCCCAAAATCGTGTTGGAAAAATCCTTTACACCGCGCAGCGAATCGCCAATTTCTCCCAAACCATCAAGTGATGTTTGAATATTTATATCATTCTCTAAAGCAATCAATCCGAAATGTTTGACCACTTCTGTTTTAGTGTACAACCCGGTGACCAGTGATGTTGCAATTGAGAAAGTTTTTTTTGCTTCAATTAAAATTTTATCAAGATGTGGCACCAGCATTGCCTCGCCGCCTGAAATAAATCCAATATAAGCGCCGTATTCTCTCAAACGTTCGGCGATAAGTTTGAAATTCTCCATGCTCAAACTCGGCGGATTTGTCTTGCGCTCGTAAACACTGCATTGTCGGCAGCGTTGACTGCACAATCTTGTGATTCTGATTTCGGTGCTTGAATTTAATGGTCTGCCACTAATTCCGCTCCAAATTCCATTAATTGCCTGTCCAATTTTTGTCACTGATCTGTCCTGAAAGTTGTTAGTTCTTGATAATGGCTTCTGTCTTTCCACCTGAAATGTCCGAATGTACCGAGTAAACCGGTAAATATTATATAAGGCATTTGTACCAACGCCCAGATTGGAAAATATTTTATTAAATCCGCTCGCTTGTAGAGAATCGCTCCTTTTAGCATGATTAAAAATTCAATTAAAAATTTAACTGCCAAACATATTATCGGTAATCCAATTGACTGATAAATTAAAAAATAAATTGGCGATCCGAAAAATAAAATTGCATTTGCTAAAAACGTAACCGAAAGGAAGAAAAAGAAAATTTTATTCAATCCAAATTGAACAGAGGCGTTAGAAGCCCAGCGCTTTCTTTGGTTTAAAAATGATTTTATCGTTTTTTCCGGCTGCGTCCAATTGAAAGCCCTCTCCGATGAAGCAAATCTGATTTTCCATTTTGTTAATTTATGTACCAATTGAAGAAGAAGCACATCGTCACCCGAGATGCGATTTTTTATTTTTTGATAACCATTCACTTCATCAAACGCTGCTCTGCGATAAGCAAGATTTTGACCAGATGCCGCCAACGGACATTGTAAATTTAACGATCCCTGGGCTGCTGCCATCAACGATAAAAAATCAACCGCCTGAAGCTGTTCAAAAATTGAATAGCGTTTATTTCGATTTCCCAATTGTGAGAATCCAACCACCATTCCAACATCTTCAGTAAAATATGAGACCATTGTTTCAATCCAGGTTGAGCGTACCCGGCAATCAGCATCTGCTGTTAAAATTAGCTCGCCGCTGCTTATTTGTATGCCCTGGTTTAAAGCATTCTTTTTTGCTGTGAGTCCATTCTTATTTTCAGTGGTCACCCTGACATGTTTGATAAATGAATATTGGGTAGCAAGTTTGTCGATAATCTCGCTAGTACTATCTTCTGAACCATCATTAACAACAATCACTTCGTACAATTCTCGAGAGTAGGTTTGATTAACGAGATCACCTAAAATTGATTCAATATTTTTTTCTTCATTGCGAGCAGCTACGACAACGGAAACCTTAAATTGTTTTGTGGTTGTCTGTTTTCTGGGGAAAAATAAACCAATTAAGAAACTGAAAATTAGAATAAAATAAATAGCTGTAATAATAATAAGGAGCAAATTATCGTTCCTTGTTTCTGTAATAATTAGTGTAATTCGTGAAACTTTAAGTCCGCCACGATTCGTGGTTCATTTTTTTTAAGTTCACTATGCTATTATTATCGTTCAATCCTTCCATTCAAATTTTCCAAATTGCCCCCACATTCCAAAGATCACCACATAAAATGGATGCAGCAAAACAGCCAGCGGAAAAACAAAAAATACTTTTTTATAATTAAAAATAGCAGCGAAACGAAACAGAAATAAAAATTCGATGATACTTTTTAACATTATTGCGCCAAACCACAAAATAAAAACTTTCGGCACAAAAATTGAGATTGGCAATATCAGAATTACTGACAAATTAAATAAGTAAATTGCAGCTAAAAATAACTTAAGCCAGGTTGTATAAAAACGTCCCTTTGAAGCGTGCCGAATTCGCTGGTTGGCAAATTGTTTAAAATTGTCTGGGACCCGAGTTTTTACAATCGCCCTGGGATCAAGCGCATATCGTAATTTCCAATTTGTTTCTTCAACAACTTGATGAAGAAAAAGATCATCATCTCCTGATATGTGATGTTTAATCTTTTGGAAACCGTTTACTTGTTCAAATGCTTTTTTCCGATAAGCCAAATTGCGTCCGCTGACGGTTAACGGTCTCCCCCTGGCAAAACTGCCTGCTGTCAAAGCTGCTAATGAAATTGAATCTAATGTGAATAATTTTGAAAATATTGTTGGTTTTTCCGATAATTCCGTTGGTGAAAAGCCTGCCACCAATCCGACATCAGCTTCAAAATAGCTGACCATTATTTTAATCCACTCAGGCGTTGCTACACAATCAGCGTCAGTTGTTAAAATTATTTCACCTTTTGCAGCTTTAATTCCGGTTTCCAGAGCATGCTTTTTAGGTGCAATGTCTTTGTTTTTTTCTCTGATTTGAATCAACTTAATCAACGAATTCTGTTGACTAAGTTTTTGAATAATTTCTGCTGTCCTGTCAGTTGACCGATCATCAACAATAATAATTTCATAAAAATTTTTGGGATAACTTTGGTTCAGCAGCGTTTTAATGCATTTGCCGATGTGCTTTTCTTCATTGCGAGCTGCAACAACCACAGAAACAAAAAAATCAACTTTATTTTTACCAGATTTATTTGAGAACAATCCACGAAATAAAATAAGAATAACAGTTGCGTAACTAACTGTTAAAAATGCTGTTATTAAATAAAGGATAATCAATGATAATATCTTTAAAAAAAGTGACATAATTTTTCCAAAAAAGTTTCGTTAGAGACGACATGTTTAGAGAAAAATCAAATCAAAAAAAAACAAAGTGCCGTTAGGTACGATATGTAACTAAGTTAACGATTATTGTGTTGTTAGTTATTACACACCATTCAACAATAACCACTAACAAATCACCAATTACCAATTCGCTGATAGTTGAAAAATCACCTGATTGTCTCGCGAATTTTTCCCAGCGATACGATTCAGATTTTTTGTATCAAGAAAATTATAGTTTAGAGTTAAAAAGAAATCTCTAATTATTTGATCAGTAACCGAAAAACCAAATCTCCATTTCCTTTCCACTACGCCGAATAAAAAGGATTTTCTTAAACCATCTTCTTTTTTATGAGGTGTATTTATATCTCCTTCACCATGCCTGGTACGCTCTGCTAATAATTTTAAATTCAAATCCCGATTAATAAGACAACTGGTCTCGAAATAGAATTGATCCGAGTTCGGTCCCAACCAGTGCCCGATGTTTTGATTATAGTGTTGATACACATTGATCGGTTTGTGATGCGTATAAACATAAGGTTCAATTCTGGTGTATTCAGTCCTGACACCCAGGTTAGAAATCCCCAAAGGATTCACCCAAAAATGACCAACCAAAAATGCAAATTTATTTCCAAAATAGGTGAAAGGATTTTCAGAAGAAGTGAAGTCGTCAAGGAATAATTCACCATAAAATTTGTGTCCCAAAAAGGGAAACATTGTCATCTCGAAAGCCATCGTGTTATTATCGCGATCGCCAAGGTGATGCTCTGCCACATGGTAAGGCATAATTGGATTCAGATATTCCAGTTCAACATCCCTGTTGCCATAAATTACAGATTCCGAACCAGCTAAATACAACCACGAAAACGCCCTGACTTCGAGCCGATGCGCAGCCAAATATTTTGTACCGTGGCTGCTGTTCAACTTTCCTTGAATGCTGGTGAAATAAAACCTGTTGAATTGAGCGCGAATTTTCAACATATCAAATAAAGGATTATGTCTGGAAAGCATTAAGTTGCCCTGGTAACCAGGTCCCCACTGCGCCTTGTCGCGCCCGAATTCCAGTTCAAACCAGGGCAATTTCCAGACAAAATAGGCGGAGGCATCATCCTTGAAAGCATTTTCGCCAGAAATCACAATCGGCATTCCCTGTTCTGGATTAAAATTCTCACGGTGTATATCTTCGCCTTTCACCAACGTATTTTTAAAATGAATATAAAACGCCAGACTGTTTTTCAAATTTCCCCGAATAATTCCACCAACGGTCGTATTGGAAATCCTTTTTGTCGAATCAAATTGATCTCCTCGATTGATTTCGAATCGCTGACGAAAATCTATGTCTATCTTGAATTTGTTTTCGTTCTCTTCCCATTTTAGCAGATGCCGCTCGTGCAATCTTTTATTTGTTTTAACTGAAAAATTATCCAATTCTTCATGAAATTCGCCTTTGAGTTGCTCAAACAGGTCTAATTCTGATTTGCTCAATTTTACTTTTTTTTCAGAACAATTTTTATCAATTTGAGCTAATAATCCAGCTAAATCATTTCTTGAAATCGGACGGGCTCGTAATAAAAGGCTGCTAAAACATCCGCGAGTTTCCAATCGTTCCAGAAAATTGTACGCCCAGTGGTTTAAGGGGACGTTGACTGATTGGGGGAATGAATTTTTTGATAAAAATAATGAGATAATAATAAGTAACATCTTTAATAAATGTTTAAACAAAGGTTAATTTCTCCTATAATATCAAAATATCAATATGCAATTTTTATTAATGAGACCAGTCTAAAAGAATTTTCACTACCGGACACTTTTTATATTATGGAAGAATGAGCTGTCATTCCCGCATGTTTTTAGCGGGAATCTCCTCAATTTTAATCAATTGGATGCCCGATAAAAGCACAGTCTGTATTTCCTTAAATCATAATGTAACTGTACAGGCATTCGGGCATGACAATTCCTACAAAAATGTCATTTTAACAAAAGTGTCAGGTAGCAAGAAAAAATTTAAACCGCGAATACACCAAAAATACGGCGGACTTAAAGGTTCGCTAATTACGCAAATTCACCATTAAGAAGCAGCTCAATGGTTTCCCATTAATCGTTATAGAATCGCTGCAGACTGAAAATTTGATTTAGCTTTTGTTCTGCCTGAGGTCTATTCATATTATATTATTCGACTATTTTTTTAAATGAAAGGTCAAGGGCAAAGCGCATAGAGCAAAGTGCATAGCAAAACAAAGTCGAAATAAGGATTAGCTCACCTGCCAGCGTAACATTCGCACAGAGTCTCAGAAAAGCACGGAGCATGATTAACAATCATAATTTCAGAAATAGCGCTTCAGCTAGCTGGTCAGGTGGAGCCACTGGTTAGCGCACGGACTACAACCAACGCACCAAATAATAACTGAATCATCGAACTAATTTTTTCTATAAATAAATGCTTTTTTCCTTTTTATTTTTTTTCTGGCTCTATTATTTCGTTTCAATCATTCTGTTGCAGGGGTTGGGTATGATGATGAGGTGGGGAATGAATTTTCAATTTCCCACTTTAAATATCCCAAAACACCAGACTTTAACTTATATTCTTTCGTTTACTTGCTCGGCTTCCCTGCTTTTCTTCTTTTTCGGTTAAAACCCTTATTTCATTAAGAACCAATTAATTGGCATTAGCGATAACGATGTTTGGGCGAATATTTTTTGCTAATATCTATATGACAATAAATAATTTAGCTTTTTCTACAAATAGCAGGTATAAAAACAACTGTCAATCCAAAAATAGGATACATATATCTAGCCATCGAAACCACTAAAATAGTCATGGCCCAAAAATAGAGAATTAACAACAAATTTGTCATTCCTAATATCCTCCATGCTCTTTGCTTAAAATTTATCTTGAATAATGCTAATAAAGTAAGGACAAAATATACCCCTAAAATAAATAATTTAATTCGTTCCTTTTTTGCTTCTTGACCATAGGCACCATACCAACTTCTAGCGGATTTAATTAGTATTAATTTAACCATAGTAATCGGTTTATTGATAAATTTTCGAAAAGCTATTTTAAAAAAATCAGATCGTGTTGTTACTCTACTTGTCGATAAATATATCGCTAGAGAGTCCACATCTGCTGGTAATTTCAGGTGATTTTTGCGCGAGTGATTAAAGGAAACTCCATCTTTGATACTAGCAACTTCATCAGATGAAAGAAGTATCCTTTGACCATGAACATAATTAATGATTTGCCATGGAAGTATTGTAACAATAGAAGACAACGTGATTATTAAAGAAATAAGTAGTCTTTTATAAATACCTAATTTTTTAATATAAACAAAAGTTAATATTGATAAAACAATCGGAAGAAATAAACCTATTGGACGTATAAGCATTGCGATACCGAGCAGAAAGCCAATAACAATAGGATAAAAAAAGTTGGAATATTCTCTTGTGATAAAGATAAAATATACAAGCAAACTAAAATAAAAAAAAGTCATGAATGGAGTAACACTCATTATCTTAGAAAAACCTTGTAAAATATAAGGATGAGTTGTATACAATAAACCAGCACTTACTGCTAATATTTTTGTTTTATAAAATAGATATGCTATCTCACCTATTATAACAGTAGAAAATGCAATAAAAAGTGATGCTAATAAAAACAAAGAATAGGATAATTTAATCTGTAAGACTTTTGAAATAATAAACGATGAATATAATAAAAGGGGATAACCAGGAGGATATCTGTTTAATACTTTTTCGTTAGCCACTAAGCTTCTTGTTTTAATTAAATTATTTACTTGACCTGTATAGTCTCCAAAGTTATACACACCTTGCTTGCTTAACTGTCCTAAATTACTTGAAATATCAACGCTTAACGATTCTACGGCTTGGTTTTTTAAAATAAAAAAAGAAGTTGAAATTATCAAAGAAGCTAAGAACAATGATAACTTTCGATCAAATTTGATTAAGCGACCTAAACTATTTATAAATTGTAAGTTCATTCTATACTCCCAGTTATAATATTTTCTTCAATCAATGATTATATTAAACATTATAATTTTATAAAATCCAATATTTTATTATACAAATTATTGCTCTAAAACCGTCTCTCCAAGTTATTTTTTTTCCTTCTTCATATGTTCTTCCATAATATGAAATGCCAACTTCATAAATTCTTAAATTCATCTTTGATATTTTTGCAGTTATTTCAGGTTCTATTCCAAACCCTTTTTCTTTTATATCAATTTTTTTTATCACATTTTTTCTAAACATTTTGTAACAGGTTTCTATATCAGTTAGATTTAAATTTGTAAATAAATTAGATATAAAAGTAATAAATTTATTACCAATAGAATGAAAGAAAAAAAGTATTCTGTGAGGATTTCCACCCATAAATCTTGAGCCATAAACAACATCAGCGAATCCTTCTTCAATTGGCTGCATTAATTTTGGATACTCACGAGGATCATATTCGAGATCAGCATCTTGTATAATGACAATATCTCCTATTACTTCTTTAAAAGCTAGATTTAGAGCAGCACCCTTACCTTTATTTCTTGCTTGGTAAAATATTCTGATATTATCAACATTAATAAATTTATTTATCTTTTTTAATTTTACTTCTCCCTTACTTTTTTTTAATTGTGTTAGAAATTCTTTAGTTCCATCTGTTGAGCCATCTGAGGGGGTCCCCAATGTTTAGACAGAAATAGAGGAAAAATAAGTTAATAAATCAGAAGGAATCACTACCCCCCGTAATGCGTAGTATTACGGGGCTTGCGCCAATTTAATAATTTT
>Ga0075123_10000620_pt1 | contig 18373 bp, 17 predicted proteins | sample AntAceMetag02UKX_FD_69808 | JGI IMG/M metagenome (GOLD analysis project Ga0075123, IMG submission 69808) | Saline lake microbial communities from Ace Lake, Antarctica - Antarctic Ace Lake Metagenome 02UKX | ecosystem: Environmental > Aquatic > Non-marine Saline and Alkaline > Saline | place... | reverse complement strand
ATTGCCGTCTCCTCCGACATCATAACACCATCGGTACCGTCCAGGATGGCATTGGCGACATCGGTCGCCTCCGCTCTGGTGGGGCGGGTGTTGTCGATCATGGATTCCAGCATCTGCGTCGCCGTTATAACGGGACGGCAGGAGAGATTGGCCTTTCGAATCAACTGCTTCTGAACAATAGGGACCTCTTCGATGGGAATTTCGACTCCCAGATCACCACGGGCGATCATAATGGCATCCGCAGCATCAAGGATTTCATCAATGTTCTCGATGGCGGCCGCCCGCTCGATCTTAGCTACAAGGTAGATTTTCTTACCCTTTTCCCGGGCAAACATCTTTGCCCGGAGGATATCATCCGCCGTTTCGACGAAAGAGATACTGAAGGTGTCGATCCCCTCCCTGAGGGCGAAGTCCATCAGTTTGAGGTCCTGCTCAGTCAGGGGATTCATAAAGATCTTTGCCCCGGGGAGATTGAGGCCCTTCCTGGAGAGGAGATTTCCTCCCGTCGTCACCGTGCACCGAACCTCATCGCGCAGGATCGCCATTACCTCCAGGGCAATGAAGCCGTCATTGAGATAGATAACGCTCCCTGGTGAAACGCTTTCGGGAAGCCGCTGGTATGTCACGGGGATCAGGGTCGGTGTGCCCAAAACGTCCCTGGTGGTCAACGTAATCTCCGTCCCCTTTGTGAGAACGAGCGGTTCCGTTTCCAGTTTACCGATCCGCATCTTCGGTCCGGGCAGATCGACAAGGATGGGGCAGCGCCTGCCCTGCCGAGTCGCTACGGACCGTACAGCGGCAATGGTCTGCCGGTGCTCTTCCAGGGTGCCGTGGGAAAAGTTGATCCGGGCGATGGTCATCCCCCGGCGCATCATATCGGAGAGGACCGCCTCCGAGCACGAAGCGGGACCGATCGTGCAGATTATCTTGGTCTTGTGTGGCGGCAGCTGCATCTTCATGGCAGTTCATAACGGGGCACGCTGTGATCCGTCAGCCCCCTGTTCCACCTCTCCCCTTCGATGCCTTTAAGGTAACACATTACAGGAGTATATAGAAGGGGAAAATCATTCCGCTTTTGAGATTATTGACTGGCGAATGGTCCTGTTTTCTTGTATAGATACGAGGTTATTTGTCCATCACGCGTTCGTATCAACGAATTTTCCCCGTTCTCAAATTCGCTTTTTTGAACCAAAGGTACCATCATACAATAAGAAGAAAGGGGGATGAGATATGACCATCAAGGTTGGAGACAGGGCTCCGGATTTTGTACTGAAGGATAATCGGAACAAAGAGGCCCGCCTCTCGGGTCTCAGGGGGAAGAGGGTCCTGCTCTCGTGGCATCCTCTTGCCTGGACTGGAGTGTGCGCCAACCAGATGAAGGCGCTGGAGGCGAACAAGGACCTCCTGGCCAGCCTGAATACCGTGGCTCTGGGGATCAGCGTGGACAGCGTTCCGTCTAAAAACGCCTGGGCCAAGGAGCTGAAGATAGCCGAGACGAGGCTCCTGTCCGATTTCTGGCCACACGGGAGGGTAGCGAGACTGTACGGCATCTTCCGCGACAAGGAGGGATTCTCCGAGCGGGCTAATATCGTTGTGGACGGGAGCGGAACGGTGGCGTGGATCAAGGTCTACGATATCCCGGAACTTCCTGATATTGAAGAGATTATATGGTTTCTAGAAGACTAGACGAGGGCAACCCATCGGACGTGGAGAGATACCGTCTCTATTTCAGAAGACTGAGGCGGCCGTTCGCGATCTCGATTCGCATGAGGTCCTCGGCGCATACAAGCCTGCCGCCGTATGTCTTTCTGCACTGCGCCTCGATATCGACCCCGTCGCACTCGGGATAAAAATGGGTGAGGACAAGGTTTTTGACCTGCGCTTCTGAGGCGATCCTCCCCGCGAGCGAGGGTGTCAGATGACCGGGGGCCTTCATCTCATCCGGAAGCGCGCACTCAGAGATGAGCAGATCGGCGTTCATGGCCAGCCGCACCGCGCCTTTGCAGTAATCGGTATCTCCGGTATAAACTATAGAAGTCATATCCGGCATTGTCAGACGGTAACCAATGCTGCTTTCGGTATGCGCCATGGGAACGGTATCTACATTCGAGAAATCGAGCTCCATGAAATCCGGCTCGGAACTTCTCATCTCAAAGATATCGATGATCCCCTCCTCCAGCTCGATCCACTGCCCATACACCCTTTCCAGTCTTTCATAAAAATCCATAAACCCCTCGGCGGCGGTGATTCTGAGCCTGCTTCGCCTTCGGCGCTCATTCGGATATTTGCTCGCGAAGAGAAAGCCGGCCAGTTCGCCGGTGTGATCCGGGTGCAGATGACTGAAAAAGAGATGGGATATCTGCCCTATCGTGACGCCCGCCTCAAGAAGGCGTCTCATCGTTCCAGCACCCATGTCGAAGAGGAGTTTTGCCCCGCCGGTCTCAACGAGCACTGAGCAGGAACTGCGTTTGAGGGAGGGGACGCAGGTCCCTGATCCGAGTATGGTAACCTTCACGGCCTCCATATCAATCACCGGCATACAACCATGAATACCCTTGGGCTACACCCGCCCGAAATCATCCTCGACCCGCTCGATATCGTCTTCGCCGAAGTAATCGCCTGTCTGGACCTCTATGAACATAACGGGTTCTTTCCCCGAATTCTTCATACGGTGCAGTGTCTCCTTGGGAATGTCTACAGACTGCCCGCTCTTCAGTGGCCGGTCATCTCTGTCGATGGTAACAACGCCCTCCCCGCTCAGCATATACCAATGTTCAGCACGATTGCTGTGTCTCTGAAGACTCAAACGCTTACCGGGATGGACAACTATCCTCTTCACCTTGTGGTCTGCCTCATCGGAAAGGACCTCATAATCTCCCCATGGTCTATGTTCTATCATATGACTCTCTCTTCCTATCCTCCTAGCGGTATTGTTTCATCACCGCCGCAAACCCCTCCATCGAGTTTATGATCGTGGCATCGTCAACACAGTAACACACACGAATATGTCCAGGGCCCCCAAATCCACTCCCCGGCACGACAAGAATATTCTTTTCCTGAAGAACGCGAACGAATTTCACGTCGTCGTCTATCGGCGTTCGTGGAAAAAGGTAGAAGGCTCCTTCTGGCCGTTCAAACTCGAACCCCGCCTGCCACAAGCCGTCACACAGCAACTCTCGTTTTCTTCTGTAGTGTTCGACATCAACATATATCCCCTGCATCCGCCCGACAATCCGCTGCATAAGCGCCGGCGCGTTTACAAAACCGAGTATTCTATTGGAAAGAGCCAGCCCTCCGAGAAGTTTCTCGATATCCGCTATTTCAGGGCCGATGGCGATATAGCCGATCCTTTCACCCGGCACGGACAGGCTCTTCGAATACGACGTCACCACCAGGCTGTTTTTGCAGGCCTTCAGGATGCTGGGAACCGTGATCCCATCGTAGGCTATCGTACTGTACGGCTCATCGGAAAGAAGATAGATCTGCGTGCCAAACTCCCGTTGCTTCTCTTCGATAAGCGATGAAAGCCCCTCGATAGACGCCTGATCGTATATCTTCCCCGTCGGATTATTTGGGGAATTGATCAGGATTACCTTTGTCCTGTCAGTCACGGCCTTTTCAATGGCATCCAGGTTCAGAGAAAAGTCCTCGTTCGTCTCCACAAAGACCGGGACGCCGTCATGATTATCCACGTAGAAGGTGTACTCTGCAAAGAAGGGCTTCGGGATGATGATCTCATCTCCCGGATCGAAGAGGGTCTTAAAGACGACATTCAGAGCCCCCCCCGCGCCACAGGTCATGATGATATGATCTGCAGACAGGGCCACCGAATGCTCGCGGGAGAGATGGGCCGCGATCTCAGTCCTCGTATCCGCGTACCCCACATTCGGCATGTACATATGGGCACCCGACGTGCATCCGCACTCCCCCGCAACCTCCACCAGGAGTTCCCGGAATCTGTCGGGGGGATCAACATTGGGATTGCCGAGACTAAAGTCGAATACATTTTCCGGGCCGTACCTCTCTTTCAGCTTTATTCCATCCTCGAACATCCTCCGTATCCAGGAAGACTTCGATATAAACCCTTCTATTTTCCGCGATATCGCCATCCGTATCAAACTCCTGAAGTACCAATCCCTGAGACCGGTTTGTAATTTTTTATTGTATTACATTTTTACTGGAACCGCAAGGCGAGACACCCTTATCGGAAATCTCCATCTCTTCCCCATTCAGTACACGCGCCCCATAGAGACCTCTTCGTCCGGAGGTGCTCCTGGGTCCTCCTATCCAATTGAGAACGCTACTGAAAATAGAGATACTGATTGTCAGAAGACCTCCAGTCTGGTATGAAAGGGGGCAGAAGACCCGTCTACTATCAGCACATCAGGCCACCGTGCCGGGAAGGCACCGGTCCTGAATGAGAAGGAGGGGACATTATGATAGGTTCAGTATCGAAAGAGGTGCTTGAGGCCATGATGGAAACGATTCCCATCGAGTTTTCTGTTGTCGATGCGAAGGATGAGGTCCTGACATGGAACAGGCATGCGACACGGATATTCAAGGGGCCTGAAGCCGCTGTCGGTCGAAACGTACGGAACTGCCACCCGAAAAAGAGCTTGGGCAAGGTCGAGGTGATCCTCGGCGAGATGAAGGCCGGCGCGCGTGACGATGCAAGTTTCTGGATTGATCTCCCTGTCGGCGAAGGAGGTCGGAAGAAAAAGGTCCTCATTCAATACTTTGCACTCAGGGACAAAGACAACCGCTACCTGGGCTGCATAGAGTGCAGCCAGAATATTGCCCCGATTCAGGCCCTCTCAGGAGAAAATCGCCTCCTGGACTGAGAGGCGCCTCGAACGCCATCACACAGGGCGGTGTGCCGCTGATAAGTATCAACCATATGAAGAGAGGAATTCCCATGGAATTCAAGATACCCGTACGCAACAACAAGAAACTGCATGATCTGGCAGAGCGGATCAACGCGGATCGGGAGCTTTTTCAGATCTGGAAGTGCGCGAACATCAATGCCGTGGACCGTCTGGGAATGAGCGATCACGGCGAGGTGCATATCCGCATCGTGGCCAACGCCGCCCTGCGCATCATCCGCCTCCTGGTCAAGGGGGGTGTTGAACCAAGCGTCGTCACGAATCACGGCCTGACCCCCGAAGATGCGGAGCTGATCGTGGTCCTGGCGGCCTGCCTGCACGACGCAGGGATCGCGGTGCATCGGGACCACCATGAGCGATACAGCCTCTTTATAGCCTTTCGCAAGGTACGTGAGCTTCTGGAGGGGATCTACGATGAGCCCGACCTGACAACGATGGTGTCCGAGAGCCTGCATGCCATCGTCGCCCACGGTTCCGATGAGACGTGTCTGACGATTGAGGCCGGCGTCCTGAAGATCGCAGACGCGACGGACATGACCCTGGGGCGTTCCCGGATCCCCTTTGAGTCAGGACAGGTCAATATCCATTCCGTCTCCGCGCAGGCCGTGGATGAGGTCAATATCATAAAAGGGACAAAGAAACCTATCTGCATAGAGATCAAGCTCTCCAACTCCGCCGGAATCTTCCAGGTCGATCAACTGCTGAGGGGCAAACTGGAGCATTCCCCCCTGGCACCCTTCGTGGAGGTAACCGCCACGATCGCGGGCGAGACGGAGCGCCGGCTGCTTGACTCATACACGATATAACGGACGCGCTGGGGAGAGAGACTGTTTTTTGTTGCGTTTCGAATACACCCCCCGATAGGATACTGCTCAGGAAGGATTGATATGGAGGACAGACTCAAGGAGATATCCCGATTGAGGAAAAAGGCGCACACAACCCTGGTGAAGAAGAAATCCAGGGTGTACGAGGCCTTTCTCGAGATGGAGCAGGCGACGTACCTCGACGGGAAGCTGAAGCGCAAGGAGAAGGAGCTGATTGCGGTCGGGATCGAGATGGGCGGAGGACCAGCAACCGCACACGCCCGCTTCGCTCTGGAGGTCCTGGAGTCGCTGGGTCTGAACGAGTGAGCTTTTATTTCAGGTAAGGAGAAAAATCGTGGATTTAAAGACCCTCTCTGTTGTGTTTTCCGCTGTCTTTATCGCGGAGCTCGGTGACAAGACACAGCTGGCCACCATGCTCTTCGCGACGGACAAAGGAGTGAGCAAGCTGACCGTGTTCATGGGCGCGTCCCTGGCCCTCATTGTCGCATCGGGGATCGGTGTCCTCGCAGGTAGTTTCGTTTCCAATTATATCAGCGAGAAGTATCTTTCCATCGTTGCGGGGATCGGCTTCATCGTTATCGGTATCGTGACCGTTTTCCGGGCGTGAGGAAACACACGGACCGCTGCAGGGACCATAAGGAAAGGGATTAATGATGACAACACACCGCATACCCATTCGGTTGATCGTGATCGCCGCCCTGGCCCTCCCCCTGATTGGGGGATGCGCCACGGCGTATTATGATGCCATGGAAAAAGCAGGCATTCATAAACGCGATATCCTCGTCGATCGTGTCAAGGATGCACGCGACTCCCAGGTCGATGCCCAACAGCAGTTCAAGTCAGCGCTGGAACAGTTCGCCTCCGTTGTCACCCTGAAGGATACCGACCTGAAAAGGGCGTATGAGAAACTGAACGCGGAGCATGAAGACTGCGAGAAGGCGGCCCGGAAGGTGTCCTCGCGGATTGACAGGGTGGAGGCAGTTGCCGACGCCCTCTTCGACGAGTGGAAAGGTGAACTGGATCTGTACAAGAGGGCCGACCTGCGTGAGTCGAGCAGGAAGCAGATGAAGGCAACACAGTCGCGATACCGGGGGATGCTCGCCAGTATGCACCGGGCTGAAAAGAGCATGGAGCCCGTGCTCGGCACCTTCTACGACAATGTACTCTTTCTGAAACACAACCTCAACGCCCAGGCGATTACCTCCCTCAAGATTGAATTTTCAGCCCTGCGGGGGAAGATCGACGGACTGGTCAGAAGGATGAATGAATCGATTGAATCTTCCAACACATTCATCGCTGACCTCAGACAGTAGCATGTGCGCTGGGGTGCCGGGCCTGCCGCCGGTATCCCGGTACACCCTGGAGACGATTGTCACATGGAATATCTTCACTGGCTCTGGGACACGGATGTCCTTCACGATCTGATGACAGGGCTCCCTACCCTTTTCCTGTTGATCGTGATTATCGCCTGCATAGCGCTCCTGTCCAAGGGCGCGGACTGGATGGTGGATGGCGTCGTGGCGCTGGCCCAGCGGACCGGCCTTTCCAAGATCGTGATCGGCGCGACCATTATCTCTCTCGGGACCACCGCGCCCGAGGCGTCCGTATCGGTCATGGCGGCATGGATGGGGAACCCGGGTCTCGCCCTAGGGAACGGCGTCGGTTCGATCATTGCCGACACCGGCCTGATATTCGGCCTTGCCTGCGTACTGGCGCCCATCCCGGTCAATCGTTTCATCCTCGACAGGACCGGCTGGGTACAGGTCGGGGTTGCCACGCTCCTGGTTGTCATCTCCGTCTACGCCCTCGCCTCCATGCCGGGCGAGCCGGTGCTGAACCGGTGGGTGGGGCTCTTCTTCCTGATACTCCTGGGGGCGTATCTGTACCTGGCCTACCGGTGGTCGCGACAGAGTACCGTCGCGGATGAAGAGAAGGGCAATACCGGGGCTGCAAACCCGGGAATCTGCTGGGCGATGGTCGTGGGGGGGCTGTTTCTGGTCGTTACAGGGGCACGTCTCCTGGTCCCCGCAGCGGCGGAAATCGCTCTTAGAATCGGCGTTCCAGAGGATGTAATAGCCGCTACGCTGGTAGCTTTGGGAACCTCACTCCCGGAGCTGATGACCGCCCTAGCATCTATCCGGAAGGGTCACCCTGAGATTGCTGTCGGAAATATCGTGGGCGCCGATGTCCTCAACTGCCTCTTTGTCATCGGCGCCTCGGCGGCGGTCAGGCCGCTCTCCATACCGCCGAACTTCTTTACCTTCCACTTTCCCGCAATGCTGATTATCCTCTATTCGTTCCGGACCTTTATCTTTATGAACAGGGACGGGTGGTTCAAGCGGTGGCAGGGGATATGGCTGCTGGGGGTATACCTGGTATATGTCGTGCTCCAGTATACCCTCAACATCGAGCTTCCCGGATAGTCAAAAAATCATAGCAACTACTCGGGGGAGTAGGCTGAAGGCTGTCTCCTCAGGTTATTTAGGCTGTAGACTGTAGGCTGTTAGTCTAAATGCCTTCAGTCTAAACAGCTACAGACTGTCTACTCATATTACAACCATTCCCGCATACTTTTCGCGAAGGTCCTCATCCAGCCCCTCACGATCCATCTTCACCGCGAGGGGGAGATATTCCAGGATATCCCCGGCCGTTATGCCGTCTTCACCCGCATCCTCGGCGGCGAGATCACCGGCAAGACCATGTATGAATACGCCCTTCCTGACCGCATCCTCAAGGGGCAGACCCAGGCCGAACATTGCGGCGATCGTCCCGGTGAGGACGTCGCCCGATCCAGCAGTCGCCATCCCGGAATTCCCGCTGAGGTTGATGAAGACCCTCCCGTCGGGATACCCTATCAGCGAGTGCGCACCCTTCATGACTATAATCGCCTGCAGGTCGGATGCGGCTCTCTGCAGCACTTCTATCCTATTTGACCGTATCTCTTCGACACCGATGCCGGTAATCCTCGATAACTCCCCCAGGTGGGGCGTCAAAATCGTCGGTGCCCTCCTCTCCCGTATAATCTTCAGATCCGCGCACAGAGCGGTGATCCCGTCTCCGTCTATCAGGAGGGGTTTCTCGATCCCGCCCGCAAGCCCCCGCGCGAGTTCCTGCGTCTCTTCGTCAAGCGACAGTCCCGGCCCCAGGACGACCATATCCACTTTTTCCGACAGTTCAAGCAGGGCATCTCTGTTTTTGAGGGCAATGCTTCCGGAGGCCGTCTCCTCTTGGGGTACAAAGACGATTTCGCTCCCTTTGACCGCCAGGCAAGGCGTTATCGATCGGGGCGAGGCGAGACGCGAGTAACCCCCTCCCGCTTTCAGAAATGAGAATGCCGCGAAATACGGGGCGCCAAAGTAGCCGGCGGCCCCCGCGATGGTGAGGACATCGCCAAAATCCCCCTTGTGCCCCTCCGCCGACCGCGGCGGGATTTGTGGTGGGGCGTTTATCTCAACGTGTATGGAATCGTTGTCGTAGTGAGAGGGGGGAAAGGAGATGTGGGTTACGTGAAGCTTCCCGCACAGGTCATGTCCCGGGAAGAGCATATTCCCCACCTTGGGAAGACCGAAGGTCACCGTACAGTCCGCCTTCACCGCTGTTCCCATGACCATTCCCGTGTCACCGTTGACACCCGAGGGGATATCGACACTGAAGACCGGCCTCCCGGCGGCGTTTATCATCTCTATGACCTCACGGTGGAGCCCTTGAACGTCCCTCGTAAGGCCCGTCCCGAAGATTGCGTCTATGATTGCGCCGCATCCGGAAAGAGCCGCCTCCGCGGAGGCGGCATCCTTGAGTTCTTCGACCTGGAGGGGAAGCCGTTCGATCATGGCGAGGTTCATCGCCGCACAGCCTGTAAAGCGCTTCCGGTTACCGACAATATATACTCCGACCTGGCCGCCGTTTGAATGGATCTTTCTCGCGATGACAAATCCGTCACCTCCGTTGTTCCCCACGCCGCAGAAGACAACGAATTTCCGGTCTTTTATGCCTATCTCGTTTCGGATGACGCCATACGTGGCAAGACCCGCGTTCTCCATCAGCAGTTCGTCTTCTATGCCAAATTTCTCAGTGGCCGTCCAGTCCAGTTCCCTCATCTTTGCTACACTGCTTACCTTCATTCTCCATCCCTCTCGCCTGGATATTATACTCACATACATTCCCTATACATATCCCATAGTAGATGATCCTTGCCCGGAAAAGCAAGGGAGAAAACCGAAGAGTGAACGATCGGCCCCCTCTGCCGGGATTCACGGCAAGGGGTAAAAATCGTTTGACATTGAGCCGGGATACAGGTACTCCATCTGCACCACAGGGTGATCAAATCATACCTCAGCCAACAGGATATTCTATGAACAGATATATCCACTTTGTTCTGCAAAGACCGGTACCTATATTGATTCTGCTGGTCATTCTTACCGCGATCCTGGTCCCCGGGATAACCAAACTGGAATTTGACAACTCCGTCGAATCCTTCATGCCAAAAAATGACCATGAGTACATCTATTATAACGAGATGAAGGAGATTTACGGAGATAACGGCCGGTTTGCCATCATGGCCGTATCCTCGGATAATCTGTGGAGCGGCGAAACCCTCCAAAAACTCGACCTCCTCATCATCGACCTGGAGGAATACAAGGACTTCAACGAGGAGAGGGAGACCTCGCGGCTGAAGAGGTTCGATTCGGTCGCGGCACGGGGAGAGATCCCCTACGGCGATCTGATGGCAGCATTTGACGATGATCCCCCCTTCCAGAGACTGTTGGGGCGGAAGACAGGGAGATCCGACAAGACCGGCCTGATAGGGGAACGCGGCCTCAAAAAGCTGCGCGGACAGATTCTTCGTTCCATGGACTTCAAGAGAAAAGAGATCGTGGATACGGTCGTCTCGCCCCTGACAATGGAAGACATAAAGGGAGAAAATGACACCCTCGAGACGTACGACCTTGTTGAAACGGATGACAGCGGGAGGCGGGTGATCCCCTCTTCCCGGAAAGAGATCGAGGAATTCAGGCAGAGGCTGGAGCGAAACCCCTCCTTTGACAAGGGTCTCTACAGCAGAGACGCGCAGACCGGGGAGATAACCGACTTCTGCGTCGTCATCAAGTTTATCAACCTCGAAGACCAGGACCCGGCCATACGCGAAATGACAGAGGTTACCGACAGCCACGGCGGCGGTCTTGCCATCACGTCTTCGGGCGTTCCGGTCGTGAACATGTGGATGAACGAGTATATGCACGTGGACCTGTTCAGGAATATCCCCCTTGTCCTCCTGGTTGTTGTTATTGTCTTCTATATCAATTTCCGGTCAATGCGGGGGGTGATCCTCCCCTTCGTGACACTCGGGCTCGCGGAGCTGTGGATCCTGGGTCTCATGGGCTACATCGGATACCAGATCACCCCGGTCGGCGTCTCCATTCCACCCCTGATGATCGCCGTGGGAAGTTCGTACGCCATCCACCTCCTCAACCAGTATTATGCCGATTTCAATACCATCATGAAAACGGACAGGCGGGAGGGTCTCTATGAATCGATGACCCACATATCGTTGACCGTGCTCCTGGCGGGGCTGACCACCTTCATCGCCTTCATGACGCTGGCGACCAGCCAGGTCTCGGCCATACGCGAGTGGGGCATCGCCTCCGCCATTGGGGTCATGTTCGCCGTCTTTATCTCCTGTTCATTGATCCCCGCCTCTCTCGCTCTCCTGCCGGGAACGAGGCCCTCCGTCCTCTTTCACAAGGACAAAACCACAAAGACAATGGTTGACCGGATCATCGACCTAATGGCGAAGGGCGCCATTGTTCACTACCACAAGGTGCTGATCGTCGTCGGGATCCTCCTCATCGTTTCGGTGGCAGGAGTATTCCGGATCAATATAGAAACCTCGTTTATGAACTATTTCAGGGAACACGACCCAGTCAAGGTGAGCACGAACATCATTGGCGATAAATTCGGCGGGGGATGGTCGTACGATATCCTTGTCGATTCGGGAAAGGTCGACGGCGTCAAGGACCCCGCATTCCTCGTCATGATTGAGGATTTCAGGCAGTGGCTGGTCTCCGACGCGAATCCCCATCTGAATATCGGGAGGACCGAATCCTTCTCGGACTTTATCAAGACCATGCACATGGCGATGAACAACGACAATGTCTCCTTTTACAAGATTCCGGAAAACCAGTGGGATATCATCGATTACCTGGAGATCTACTCCGGTGATGATGAAGACTCGGACGGCCGATTCGACGAGTTCGAGCCCTTCGTCGATATCGACTTCAGGAATTGCAATCTGCTGGCCAGGCTGTGCGAAAAGGAAGAATACCATGTGGGGACAACGGAGATCAGCAGGATCGCCGATCAGATAGCCGCCTACCTGGACGAGCATCTTCCAGAGGGCGTCTCTTACACCATCAGCGGCTTCCCCATGATGAACGTCAAACTGGTCCACTATATCGTCACGGGACAGATGCAGAGCCTCTTCCTCTCACTCCTGGTTGTGGGCCTTATCGTCGCCCTGCTGTTCCGGCAGATGAAGGCGGGGCCCCTGGCTCTGATACCGATGAGTATCGCCGTTATCATCAATTTCGGCATCATGGGATGGCTGCACATCAACCTAGATATGGCAACCTCTGTTATTGCCGCCATCACCATCGGGATCGGCGTGGACGACACCATCCACTTCCTCAACGCATTCCGGCACAACAGGGCGCGGGGGCTGAGCGTTGACGATACGATACGGAGCACGCTCGCCGTCTCCGGAAAGGCGATCCTCTTTACATCGGTCGCGCTGGTATTCGGGTTCTCGATACTCACAACCTCCAATTTTCTGCCGATCGCCCTGTTCGGTATCCTGACCGCCACGACCATGATCAATACGACGATTGGGGCCCTTCTGGTCCTCCCATCCGTTATCAAGGCCACCGGCATCAGCCTCGACGAACCGCCCCCCGAATCCGGGATAGGCAGATATCTGAATATTGACAAATTTTTCGGAATGGACCAGAATGATTCCGAAGGGTAAACCGACCGACACGACTGGAAAAAGGTGACGAACAATGAAACTAAGATTCTTTCTTGCGATTCTTTTGGTACTGTTTCTCTCCACCCCCCTCTTCGCGCTTACGGGCCGGGAGATCATGGAGAAGAACGACGCCCTCCCGGAGGCAAAAACCGCCGTGAGCGACGTCCTGATGCAGATACACAAGGGCGGGAGGACCATTGAAAAGCAGTTTGGGAGCAGGTCGAAAAAGTTTCAGAACGATGAGGACAAGCTCCTGATATCCTTCACCCGGCCGACACGGATCAAGCTGCTGACCCACACGCACAAGGGAGGGGACGATGATCAGTGGCTGAGGCTCTCGTCGGGAAAGATAAAGAGGATCGCCTCATCCGACAAGGGGAAACCCTTTGTCAATTCACACCTCTACTATGAAGATATCGGGTCGCGCGATATCGATGATTATTCGTACAAACTGCTGGGAGAGAAAACCGCGGCCGGTTTTGACTGCTATGCGGTGGAGGCGGTAAAGAAAAGCGGCGAGAAGGTCTACAGCAAGCTGGTGCTGTATATACGCAAATCGGACTACTTTATTGTGAGGATCGACTTTTACCGAAAAGGGGCACTGGAGAAGTATCTCGAGAATCACGACATACGAACGATCGACGGCATCCTGACCCCCTTCGATTCCACCATGACCCGGTCGGACAAAAAGGGGTATACGAAACTGAAGATCCTGAAACTGGAATACAACAGGAGCCTGAGAAATTCGACCTTCAACAAAGAGGCGCTGCGATAAAAGACCCGGGAAAAAGAATCGCTGTCACTCTGTAACAAGGGTCAATACTCATAGCGGACCTTCGCCATCAGCAGATCGTTATCTCTGAAGTAATAGAAGATCGAATCGCTTTCCCATGACGATCCCCTGTCACCCCAGATGGCGGCATACCCCACCTCGATAAAAAGCCCGTTTTGAAAGTCGTATCCTATCTCCGGCCAGAAGACCTTCCCCCCGTGCTGTGTATCGAAGATGCCCTTGACCGTCATCTTCACGCGGCCGTCGAAATAGCTGTCTTCAAGCTTGCAGCTGACAATATCGGTGATGGGCGGAGAATAGACACCGCTCTCCAGATACCGTGACTGGAACCACTCAAAGGTAAATACCGTATCACCTGTGTGCCCCTCTATCAGCCTGCTCAGGGGGATGAAATAGTTGAACCCGGCGGCGTAGGATACATACCGAACCTTTTCTGTCTCAAAGGGAAGCGTCAGGCCCGGGAGACTGGCAACCCCCTGCTCGACAATCCCCGTTTTGTCGGGGGAATAGGCGGCCTCGATCTGCACGACGAAATCACCCAGTGCCGCGGAGAGATCGAAGCCAAACATGGTAACGATGGAGGTCTGCGGTCTGAGTTGAACCGCGACAGGAGTTATTCCCTGAAAGATCACCCGGTACGGAAGGGAGGTCGGATCTTTATCCGGACCGTGGTATCCGCTCACGGACATATCGACCCTTCCCATACTGGTCGACAGTCGGGCGCCGTACCCCACATTGTCGATATCGGCGCCGAGCTTCTCCGGCTCCTCGAAGACAATTGGAAGGAGAAAGCTATTGATCGAAAGCGCCCAGAAGTTCTCCTCGGGTGCCATGATCGTGGGTATATGCACCGGCACGAAAACCGCTTCCAGCGTGTAGTCCCCCAGGAAGAACATCCCGGACAGGGAGGGAACCCCGGCCTTGTTTTCGTCGTCGTCCCTGAAAAGGATCTCCCGCATATCGGATGGATTAAAGTATGACGTCGGATTGAAGGCATCCGCCGTGCCCCAGCCGTATATCTGATTCCCCGCGCGCAGCCTGAAATTTTTCCCGCCGTAGTTCAGATACAGTTCGTCAAAGGACAGCTCGGCCTCTCGCGAGGAGAACCTCATGTTTCTCGACACCTGCTGATTGCTGGTATACCGGTAGTGGTCATCCGCACTCTTGTTCAGGTAGGTCTGGAAGAGATAGATGTTCGAAACGGAAAAGAGATAGAAGCTCTCCGTCCCGTACCTCAGCTGGAGACGGTTTCTGATCTCGTTCTTCTCGTTGCTGTCCTTGAAACTCCGACCCGTCGCAGTATTAACAAAGCTCTCGAACTCGATGAACCCGCTGTAGGTAAGCTCCGGGCCGATCCCCTCCTCTTCTGCTATCTCCGGCTCTTGATCACGGACGGCCTGAGTTTCTTCCGGAGCGGCCTCTTCCCTGTCGGGGGCTGCCGTTTCAGCCTGCCGGAGGGCCGAGAATTCATCGGGAGAAGCCTCTTCTGGGATACGTCGATCCAGGGTCTTGACAAAAACGGGCTTCCCCTCCGCCTCACGGTACCCGAGCGCCACCTGCCCGGCCTCGGCGGCATCTTTGTACACACCGAGGAAAACAGAATGCCACAGCCTGCCCGAGTGGTCCTTCCATGAATAGATATGCGGTGTGTATCCCCTATTCTCTAGTCTTCTCAATATTCTTTGCGCGTTTTTCTCCTCGCGGCACGCGGATACCTGAACGGCATAGACAGGCACCGCTTTATTTGAAGAATTCGACACCACACGTATTTCTGGCGGAGGGGGGATTTCAGAGGCATGGGAGCAGCCGTCAGGATGTACAGGCAACAGTCCCGGATTGACAAAAAAGAGGGCGGCAAAAAGCGTCAGCCATGTTATTCGGAAACACGCGTTCATTACTATACCCAGCATCCATGTAAACGTCTGAAACCGAGGGGAACAATTCATTCCTTCCGTAATCGCAGGCCGGAAGATTATACACTAAAACGGATGGCAAGTATATCGCCGTCCTTGACGATGTAGTCCTTCCCCTCCAGACGAAAGCGCCCCTTGTCGTGGACCCCCTTTTCAGAGCCGCAGGCGATCAGGTCTTCGTACGAGAAGCACTCCGCGCGGATAAACCCCCGGGAAAGGTCGGAGTGAATAGCCCCCGCGGCTTCCACGGCAGTTTGGCCTTCGCGGATATTCCAGGCCCGGACCTCATCCGTCCCCACGGTAAAGAAACTGATGGAACTGGAGATCTCATATGCTGATCGCGTCAGGCGATCCCTGGCCGACTCCTCTATCCCCATGTCTTCCATAAAGAGCTGTTTCTCATCATCATCCAGGAGGGGGAGCTCCATTTCAAAGGTCCCGGCAAATTCGACCACGGTATGGTTCCTTCCGATTTCTTCCAGCAGATCCCGGTTCTTTCCGAAGGTATCTTCGCTCGAATTCAGTATAATCAGGAGGGGTTTCCCCGTCAGAAACTGGAACCCGCTTACCATCTTCCTCTCGTCTCTGCCCAGATCCATGTCCGTAACGTGTCCGCCGTCATTGAGGCAGTTCTGTATTCTCCCCAGAATACCCTCCTCCAGCTGGGAAGCGGGCGTCTTCTGCCCCCTTTTATGAGCCAGGGCGATCTTCTCCAGCCGCCGTTCGCAGACTATCAGATCGGAAACGAGCAGTTCCGTCTCCATCTGTTCGATATCATCCAGGGGCGCGGAGGCCTCTCCGAGGACATTCGGGAAGTTGCCCACCACCAGCGCGAGCGTGTCCACATTTCGCATCATCCCGATTGAGGCGTCCGGGAATGAAACCTTTCCCTCTACATCACGCGCAAGTCCCGCGAAATCGACGAACTGGACCGTTGCGTAGGTGGTCTTCTGGGGTTTGTACATCTCGGAGAGACGGGTTATCCGTTCATCAATCACATCGACAACGGCAATGTTAGGCTTGGATGTCGCATCCGTGTATGTCGTGACCTCCGCCGCGCGTCCCGTCAACGCGTTGAAAATCGTCGTCTTGCCTGAATTGGGCAGACCGATCAAACCTATTTCCATCAATCCTCCTGTCTACATGAATACGGCCCAGGCGATGGCGTACACGATCGCGGGCAGAAAATTTCCTATCGCTATCTTTGTTATTTTGAGAAGGTTCATGCCGATCCCGACAATAAGCAGCCCGCCGGTGGCGGTGACGGCGTTCAGGACGGCCGGGTCCTGCAGAAAGAGCAGGTGCGCCGCGAGGAGGGTCAGGCTCCCCTGGACGGCAAACACGGAAATCGCGGAGAAGGCAACCCCTATTCCCAGACCAGATGCGAGGGGTATCGCTATCACGCCATCGAGGAGAGATTTTACGTAGAGGGTGGTCGGATCGCCGATGGTTCCGTCCTGTATGGAGCCCACGATCATCATCGCGCCCGTAAGATAGAGGACGGAGGCGGACATGAATCCCTGCGCGAAGGTCGAAGAGCTCGATCTGGTGCGCTGCCTGAGCCACTCTCCGAGACGTTCGATCCAGTACTCAATCCTGATCAGTTCCCCGGTTATCGCGCCAGCCAGCATACAGCCGATGGTCACGATAAGATCGGTGACGGCAAGGGCCATCTGGATACCGACCAGCATGACGGAAAGACCGAGCGCCTGGACCATGATTGTCTTGATCCTTTCGGGCAATCGCGTCCCTACAGATATCCCTATTACACCCCCGACAATAATAGCGCCTGTATTAACAAGTGTTCCTGTCAAAAATATAACTCCTTATTGATGTTCAATAAAATTCGGCTATACGTCTTTGACACAATCCCGAGAGCGAAACGTGCCGGGATCATTCAGACGACCTTTCTATTGCAGGATATGATTCTTGTCAATGATTATTAAGATATACCGGCAGGGTGATTCCAGAGAACCGGTTGGACGCATGCCGTGAATCTTGAAGATTGTTTACGCCGACGCGTAGGATTGGTCGCGTTCCAGTCCGGTCATATTGAGGACATCTTCAACATTGAGCCACAGTTCCACTGAATAGTTCAGATCGGCCATCTCAGAGTAGACCCTCATCCGGTCACTGATGAAGTCACGGGCCTCCTCAAGCCTGGATTCATCAAATTCAAAGAGGTGGACAGTCTGGATCCCCCCTCCGAATTTGACGTTCTTTATATAGGGTCCCATCATATTGATGTAACCGGGCACGGGAGGAAGTTCCCCTGCGGGTCTCCCCGTCTCGTACATGTTTTTTTTATTGAAGGACACGGTTGTCACGATAACCATCTTTTATATCCTCTTTGGCAGCGTACGCAACGCCAGCACAAGTGAATCCGGACAGAGTAGCCATTATTTGTGTCTAAGATGCCAGCCTTTTCTGCCGCGGTCAATACACCTTTCTGAGTATTTTGAGAGGGGGTTCTGCGAAATCTTTTCTCAGGGCCATCTGTAACGCCATCTTCAGGACTACGGCACGTCACCAAAGACCCTGCCATGATCTCAGCACCCAAAAGGGCCCGTCCCGCATCGGCTGCCTTGCATCCCTAAAATTCCTTGACAATTATTACAGCATGCGTAGTATCGGGATGTCATGTTTATTGAGGGCTGAAATGGGTCTGCGCGGTAAGTTTCCGAACCGCTCAAAAAAACGGGGAAGAGAAGATGTCAGAACCTGTAACACTTGAACTGTTTTCCGATTACATCTGACCATGGTGCTACTTCATTACCGGGCGTATTGAACAACTCACAAGGGAATACATGATCGACGTTCGATGGCGGGCGTTTCCTCTGCATCCTGACACACCGGAGGAAGGCCTTTTGATCGAGCAGCTTTTTGCCGGCCATTCGGTAAACCTGGAGAAGATCCGGGCTCGTCTGAGAGAAACCGCG
>Ga0075123_10000619_pt1 | contig 18422 bp, 15 predicted proteins | sample AntAceMetag02UKX_FD_69808 | JGI IMG/M metagenome (GOLD analysis project Ga0075123, IMG submission 69808) | Saline lake microbial communities from Ace Lake, Antarctica - Antarctic Ace Lake Metagenome 02UKX | ecosystem: Environmental > Aquatic > Non-marine Saline and Alkaline > Saline | place... | reverse complement strand
AGAGAGTCTCTCAAAAACCCCCTTCACACAACTGGCCAACTTCACAGGTCAACCCGCAATGTCCGTTCCTCTTCACTGGACGGAAGAAGGTCTGCCCTGTGGGGTCCACTTTATGGGGAGGTTCGGAGACGAAGCGACACTCTTCCGGCTGGCGGCCCAACTGGAACAGGCGCGGCCCTGGTTCGACAGGAGACCCCCTGTGGTTGCATAAGAGACAGGCCGGTAATCCGACAAAGTGGATTTTGTTACGTATAGCAGGAAGAAGCATAGCAATCTATGCTCTTGAGGAGACCTAACTGCTTTGACCTGTCAATATTTTATTACCCCAAAGACCTCTTTGTTTGAAAGGGTAATATCTGAGTAATCTATTTCCCATGCAGAATGTCCATCTAGCGGATCGCTTCTGAATCACTGATCTTGCCAAGATAGACCTGGGTTGTTTTTAAATCCTGATGCCTCAAGATTACTTTTGATACTACTTCCAAGGGAACACCTTAACGGTTCTGGATCATTAAGATTTATCGTTGCTGGGGCTCTTCAAAATGGCAATTTGAAAGATCTCTACTTGATTTTGATCACACACCTCGTCGGAACGGTAACGGTGCTACCCGATGGCGTGTCGAGGTGAAGGGTGATATCGTATGTGCCGGGAGCAAGAGACGTTCCGTCAAAACGGGCAGACCAGCCTAAAGGGGCAGGTTGATTGCCGTTGTTGTTGCCGGGAAGATTGAGGTAGCGTGCTACGTCAGGGCGGGGATGCGAGAAGACCGCCTTCGCAAAAATCGCTTCATTGAGGCCGACGGTCATATCCACTATTCTCTTTTCATGGCGCCGCTCATAAGCCCATCCCACTATCGTCAGGCGAGAGAAACCGGATTCTATGGTTATTGATCGGTTGTCCCCAGAGTAATTGCGTGACAGTTCTTTCCCTTCCACTGTATCGATAGAATATTCTATACTACCATTACCATCGATGTAGTCCTGCCGAATCCAGGATCGAAGTATGCCCGGGCTGTGTTCGATCCCCGCGTCCCGTAGCCACGATTCGTACTGATCGAAGAACAACGGTCCAGCGGATTTCCTGCCGGGGAAAACACCGAATTTCCAAGAAATTTGTCTCATTGCGGTCGTATATGGCACATCATTCTGCAGTGCTAGGATAAGTGTGCTAACAAAGCTCGTGCGGTCGGCGCCGTGTTGACAATGAACGAGAAGCGGCGTTCTTACCGTTTCGAGACGGTCCAATAGTTCAAGGAGTGGGAGAACGTCCGGTAAGGTAGAGGCATTAAATGGAAAATCATGGAGCGACACTCCGTAAGATTCGGCGATTTGTTTTTCGGTATTGTACCATTCGGCCCCTTCATTTGTGCCCCGAAGGTTGAAGATGGTCTTCAGCCCGTATGTTTTGATCGCCTTTTCCAGTTGACGGCCGTCAAGCTGACCACTCCTGTAAATCGCATGATCGACAACGGGCTGCACCGTATCTCTTCCACATGAATAATATCCGCATACCCCCGATATCACCAGGGCAAGGATAATCCTTGGTCGGGAGCTTTTCATGAGGGTTTTCGTTTTTCTCATCATGCGATCTCGATAAGAGGTCCCGAGTGATTTACATCACCGGAGAACCCCTGAATATTCTTGTGTGGATCAGAACATACCTAACTAGTGTCCATCCAGAAATGTATAGTTACTTGAAATAATTGAATTAAATGCGCATTTTAGTGTGGATAAATTCTTTGATTGGTGGTAGTAATATTTTACAAGGTATTACAATTACAGCCATAATCAAGAAAGGACCATAGAAAAATGCGCAAAAAGTACAAAGAGCAGCTACCACTCATGGGGCATACAGCAGATCATCCACACGCGGCAGAAATGGAACTCATAGACAAGATACTTGGAAAGACTTCTACCATATACGATCTGGCCTTACAAGACCTTACGAGAGAAGTCCAAAATCGAGAAACCGGTGCAAACGGTATGAGTGCTGAATCCCGATACATCGGGATAAAGGCGGCCATACTGAAGCAGTCTCAGGAATTCAGTTATGAAGATCTTGCCTTTCATCTAGTCGATTCCGGCTGTTACAGAAGGTTCATGAGAATCGGGTTTGCCGACAAGGGATTCAGTCCATCCGCCCTCTGTGGGAACATCAAGGCATTATCACCGGAGACATGGGAAGCCATCAATCGTGTTATCGTTGCCTATGCCAATGAGACAAAAGTAGAAAGAGGGCGTAAGGTGCGTATAGATTGCACTGTTGTGCCATCCAATATACATAAGCCCTTTGATTCGACCCTTCTATGGGATTCAGTTCGTGTCCTTACACGTCTGCTCAAACATGCAAGAGATCTTTTTCCCGATATCGGGATCATCGTAAAAGACCACACAAAGAGGGCAAAGCGGCGTATGCTGGGAGTAATGAACGCAAAGGGCAAAAAGGCACGGGAGAAACAATACAAGGATCTCCTCTTGATAACCGGGAAGACCGTAGGCTATTCACAGAGAGCATCATCGATTCTTGAGAAGCGCCTCCCCTCTGTTCATGCGGCAAGGATGGTTCAGGGACTGAATCATTATATCGACCTGGCACAAAAGGTTATTGACCAGACTCAGAGAAGAGTGATTCAAGGAGAATCGGTCCCGGCACCGGAAAAGGTGGTTTCCATCTTTGAGCCCCATACTGACATCATAATCAAGGATAACAGAGACACGTATTATGGTCACAAGATATGCCTTACCGGCGGGGCTTCCAATCTCATGCTCGATTGTGAGATTCTGGAAGGCAATCCTGCGGATGTAACCCTGGTTGAAACGATGCTTGAGAACCAGAAGGTGATCTACGACAAATATCCTTCAAAGGTATCTCTGGATGGCGGATTCGCATCGAAGGATAACCTGAAATTAGCAAAGGGTACAATGAAGATAAAGGATGTCTGTTTTGCTAAGAAACGCGGTCTTAACGAAGAGGATATGTGTAAAAGCTCCTGGGTATATAAGAATCTTCGTAATTTCCGTGCCGGTATAGAGTCCGGCATTTCATGGTTGAAGCGTTGTTTTGGTCTTGCCCGGTGCACATGGAAGACGTTTGAGTCGTTCAAGAGCTATGTTTGGGCATCGATTGTCAGCGCCAATCTGCTGACACTGGCACGGAAGCAGATGGCATAAAGGATTTTAGACTGAAAAGCAGGAGAATCACAGAAGGCAATGGAGAAATGTACCTAAAATCAGGTACTTAAAGGCTACATGGCTGAAAACGTCAATCTATTCGTTTCTATCGCAACGAATTGTAGTTTTGACGTGCCTGGTTGTAGTTTTTATTCCTGGAAAAAGGGCATTTCTGGATGGGCACTAACTAATGAAACTACAAAAGCAATGTCTGCATGTCAATAAAAACCTACCACGAACGATAGGGGATAAAAAGATGGATTAAAAAAGGGTTATGGATGTTGCCACCCATAACCCTTTTTCTTTTTTTAATTGTTGCCTAATTTTATTTCTCGCCCAGGGGCATGACTACTCTTCCGTAGTTCTCGTTGATGACCTGTGCCATGGCGCAGTAGATGGCCGAGGAGCCGCAGAAGATTCCTTCGTAGCCGGTCAGCATCGGCATGGACCAAGATGATGTACGCCTTGGGTTTGGGATCAGTAAGTAAACGAATCGTCGGATAGTGAGCAATAACATACATATACGCTGGTATTGAAAAACAGGCGTGTGTCTACAAAATCTGGGGTGTTTTTACAGTTTTTCGAGTTCGAGGGCTAGGTTGGAGGTTGGAATCTTCAGTTTGTTCAACTGTTTGCGAACATTCTTCCATCCCACTTCACCATCCTGAAAACTTCCCCTCTCTTATTCGCTAGCAAAAAAATCTTCGATATCGGCTTCTCGATAAATGCTACACCTGTTTTTGGCAAGATGTCATTATAAATGTTGATGACTTGGCCGCATTCTATCTGTTTCCAACAGTTTAAACCACGGTAAAATTGTGTCTTGATCACGTTTCTCAAAATGAGGGAAGGAGCTTTTATTTTTGAAAAAAATAGTGACCATCGTTAATATTTTTTATATTTTTACGATTAAATATGATAGATGTGAAAAAGTTTAAACTTGGAGCGGAGCTGAATTGTTATAGGGTGCTCCATAAAATATTTTAAAAATCTATTATTTTCGTTAGGAGGTTCATTCTATGTCCAATGGAGAAATAACTCAAGGTAATCCGGGGGTTGCAGGTCTTGCCGGGTTTGCTCTCACCACCATGCTTTTACAGGTGCACAATATAGGATTGTGTGATCTCGGGCCCGTTGTGGCACTTGCCTTTGTATTCGGAGGCTTGGTTCAGATGATCGCTGGTTTCCAGGAATTCAAATGCGGCAATAATTTCGGTTACAGTGCTTTTGTATCCTATGGGGCTTTCTGGATAGCTCTTGGAATCATTTTCATCCTCAATCATTTTAACATTTATCATTCCAGTACAACCGATGTTGGTTGGTTACTTGTGGGTTTTACCATTTACACCTTTATAATGTGGATTCCCTCCATGAAAATTCACGGAGCAATGGCAACGACATTTACCCTGTTGCTAATCGGCTTTATTCTCCTTGACCTGGCGCATTTTGGGTTCCCTGCATTCACAAAGATTGCAGGGTATGAACTTATGCTATGCGCCGCTTCAGCGTGGTATACCATGGCCCATATTATTTATGCCCAGGTTTTTGGTAGAGATGTTCTGCCGGCTGGAAAACCCTGGCTTAGATAAACCATTTATTCGGTGTCTACCTACAAGAAAAGAAATAAGAAAAGGAGATACAATGCAAAAATTTCTTATAGCTCTCGCCACGTTAACTTTGGTCCTTTTTTCCTCTCAAGCATTTGCCCAGGAAAGAGCAACAACGGAAGAATGTGTGATGAAAGCCCATGAGGCCGCCGCAATGGTAAATGCCCGAGGAGTAGAAGAATCTATAAAATTAATTGGCGATCCTCAAGGCCCTTTTGTCTGGAAAGATTCGTATGTATTTTTGATGGACCTAAACGGGAAAATGCTGGCGCACCCTATGCGGCCCGAACTTACCAAAAGTGAGCATGTGCTTCTTCAAACCGATGCAACCGACAAAGCGATTTTTGTCCATTTTGTCAACATTGCCAGAAATCCTGGACAGGGATGGGTAGATTATATGTGGCCAAAACCGGGGAAAAAATCGCCATCTAAAAAGGTTACTTACATTTATAGAGTTCCATCAAAAAACCTTTTAGTGGGTGCGGGGGTTTATGTAGGCGGAATGATGTATTGATTTCGAACCAGCACGAAGCTTCTCAGATTATGTTTTAATGTTGCATATTAGAAAAGGCTCGCAATGGTGTCAACCTGATTGTTTGGCGCTGTTGCGAGCCCTGCTTTTCCCCGTTCCAGTGTCTTATGTGTCTTGGCAGTTCCGCCCATCATACCATAGAACGATTCCTGGATAATCCTTTTTACAATATGAAAAACTTGCCGAAACATATATGGCGTTTATAAACATGGCTACTGCAATAATTGTAGCAGCCGGAAGGACCGGTATTACCTGCTGATAGGGTCTAACTTGGTTAAAAGACTCTAACTCACGACATCCAGAAAATCTTCTCTAATCTTAGCCTGAAAATTCGAGATCTCTAAAAGGGCATTTTTTAGATTCAACCTTTCTATATTGGTCAATTTTTCAAGATCAAGCTCGTGATTTGCCTTTTTGAGGTCAGAATAAGAAGCGATTTGGTTGTAAAACCCCAGATGCCATAAGTGGTTAAAAACATAAACTAATTCATGATATTCCTGCGGTTCTAAAATATTTTCTTCAAGTAGCGTGTGGAGTCTTTGTATAGTTCCCGGCTCTGTAATATTATTTTTTAAAGCGTATAACCTTGCAAAATTTACTATCGGGAGCAGATTGTCTTTTATGTTGAACGTCTTTGCCCCGTCCTTGCTTTCCGCCTTTATTTTGCCGCGTAGGCTTAAGGGTTCTTTGTAGGCTAAACAGTTTTGGGCGAAATGAATAAAGAATTGAGGGTTCTGCCCTACTATTTCCTGAACGAAACTCTGAAGTTCCTGGACTAATTGTTTCTCTCCGTATTCGTGACGCATATCAAAAAATACATTTGTTTCCAGGATAGAGTCGGGTGTAGCATTTTCTATCCAGTCGGAGAATTTATTTTTCCATTCGGATAAAGGAAGACACCATTTGGGATTAACAGCCATTATACCGCCCGGACAAAACGGATAACCAGCCTTGTTTAGCTTTGAACATACCTTGTCGGCAAGTCTGACAAAATATTTTTTAGCTTTATTTATATCTTGGGTATCTTCAAAGATCAAAGCATTGTCTTGGTCGGAGAACATCGTCATTTCCTGCCTACCGACACTTCCAACCGATATGAAAGCGAATTTTACAGGAGGGATACCAACCTCTTCCATGGAGATTTTTATGAAAAGTTTTATGGCTGCAGAATACATCTTGCTTATCGTTTCCCGTAAACTATCCGAACTTGCGCCTTGAACAGTCATCTCCCTTATAAGGTCGGGTGTTCTGTTCAAAGTCCTTATGACATGCCCCACATTTTCGCTGTTCTCGATCTCATAAAGCATTCCCGTAGGCAGTCCGGCATACATCATCGCGATATCATAATATCCCACAATCCCTATAATCTTTCCCTGCTCATCTATTACATTCAGAGTGTCGCTTTGACTACTATTCATGAACTTTAGTGCTTCAAATACAGGTGTGTCCTGAGCAATATTCTCCGTGTCAGGATGAGCTTCGTCTTCATTAACCGTTCTGCAAATCTCTTTTACCTTCTTTGTTATAAAAATACTTCCCGGGTGAAATTGTGTCCCCCCGAATGAAGCCATAAGATCGTTCCCTTTCTTTCTTAATATTTTCCTGATCGAGATGACATGACCTTTCTTTTCCAGGAAAAAGATGCGTGTTGTTGCTATTACTACATCCAGCAATTCGCCGGTTTTGGTTACCGCCTGGGCCTCGAACTCCCCAGACATTGTTCTGCCTGACAATAACATTTTCAAATGCTCAATTCCGTACTCATTCACCTTTGATTCTGGCGCCAAAATATTCCATGCTTTCATTGCGGCTATTTCATCTCCGCTGTAACCAAGCATCTTTTGCAGTGTGAAATTTGAATAGATGCTCTCGCCTTCGACTGTAAGTATATGTCCCTCATTAGAAGCTTCAACCAGGGCTCGATATCTGTCCTTGGCCTCAATCAGGCCTGTCTCTGCCTTCAGCAGATCGGTATTTATCCTGTGACTCTGGAAGATAACGTAGGTCAGGATTAGTGCCAGGACACCGGCAATGAGAGAAAACATCAGGATAATATTTTTTGTCAATGATGCAATCTCTTCTTCAACATCGTCTATATAAATACCAGTACCGATGACCCATCCCCATGTTGGAATTTCCTTTACGAATGACAATTTGGGAACTACACGGGTCTCGTCGTCCTTCCATTGCCAGAGATATTCAACATAACCTTCTTTTTGAGCTTCTACTATCTTAACGAACTCTACAAAAAGTTTCTTTCCGCTTTTGTTCATAACATCTTTATATTCTGACAAATCCTTCCCTTTCAGATCTGTACGGTAAGGATGCATTATCATCCTCGGATACATATCTGTTATCCAGAAATAATCTTTATTCTCGTCTCCGTAACGCATCGCTTCAATTTCGGTAACAGATCTGTGCTGAGCCTCTTCTCTTGAAAGAACGCCTTTCTTCTCCAGATCGATATTATATTCTATGACGCTGATCGCGGCCTCAGTAAGCTCTTTGATCATCTCCCGTTTTCCTTCAAGCATATTACCTCTGAAAACTGGCAGGATGACCGTGAAGACTGACGACACAAATAGGACTATCGCCAGGATCGTAGGCAGGAGGATTCGTAGCTGAAAACCTGTAGTGAGTTTCTTCCTATTTTTTTTCTTATTGTAATAGAGATTGCCTTTAAAATAATCCGAGAGTTCCGTTTGACTGAGAATCGATTCCGCTTCGACTCTTTCCTCGTGATCATGATACTTTTCGGTAAAGGTGCCGTTCTCAAAATCTTCTCGGTGGGGCAGATAGCCGTTGTAATCATCTTTGATATGGGTTTCAATAACGGCCCTGATCTGCTCTTTTGTATATTTCCCTTCAAAGGCTTTATATGCTTCATCGAGCGCTTCTACGCAGTGTCTGAATTTTCTGTGGTCGTAAGGATCATGCCCTGTAAATTTTTTAGAACGCAGAAAATCTTCAAAACCGTCAAAATCAAAAAATCCGTCTATCCATTTATGGATATCCTCAGCCCTTACGCCGACCAGTATCTCCGTCCTCTCTACGTGTTCCGAAATCTTCATAATGTCTCAGTACTAATTCTAATTTGGGTAAGATGCAAATTAATAAAGCTTGGATTTATCTTCAAAGTTCCAGTTTCATGGTTAATAGAAAAAGGGTAGAGTGAGGAGAAGGGAACAGTTTTATTTGTTTTGCCTGCCACCTCTTGTCCACAAAATTCTACCGAGGACGACTTGTTGTTAAGCAATACGCATAAACCAAGGAACGCAACATTTATGCAGATTGTTAACATTAAGACGATACAAATAGTCATAATCATATACAATATGCCTTTTATGGCCTAGCTGTACTATGTGCGCGAACATCCGTCTATGACAATCCAGGATATTCTTAGCACGGTTATTCCCTAACATAGCAACCCTCTATCCTCAAAGATAAAAATAAATCTATCCCTTGTATTGTTAAACAAAACTTTTTGTCTGACGTTTAACCAAAATCATGGCATATAGATTCATGTAATAATTAGCAGAAAATCTTAGGAGGCTAAACTGTTTGAGACTCCCAACGTTCAAGGATATTCCCAAGTGGTTATAAATAGATACGGTGAATGATGGTTGCTGCCAGAGAGAGCTTCATATGATTTGTTCGGTTGTAGACAGAATGCCAAGAGTTTCCCGGTGGATGAATGCGTCCGGTGATGGTATAAAGTAGATGAAATATATCAGGACATCTCACGATGGCTACCGTTTCCGTTTGTGTGATGAGCGACTGAGCGGGAGAAGCTATGCCTATAATAAAAGTGGGTGTAGCCATCAACCGGTACAGTGGTTGGTAACAATACAGAAGATTTGTGATACAAAAATTGTACACAGCTGTTTTTTTATGTCCCAAAATAGACCAAGCACGGGTGTCATAATATGATAGATTTGTTTCCGATGGATGATCCCATTTATCTCACAAATGCAGAAAGGGGAGATACTTGATATGTCAGGACAAATATTTAAATTTTTATCAAATGTTATACCTTTTAATACCCTTCCTGAAGATAAAATTCGCAGTGTGGCTTCCAAGTTAAAGACAAAAGATTGTCCGGCAGACAAACTGTTATTTGTGCAAGGAGAAACCGTTCTCGAGGATCTTTATATTATAAAAAAAGGAAAAGCGGAGCGCTTTTTCACGGCTACTGGCGGACAGGAAGCCTTTAGCGAATTTTTGGGCGAAAAGGATATCTATGGTGGTGGCTCAATACTTTTTAATGAAACCGTTTCTTTGCTGTCTCTGAGAACAATCGAAAGTGCCCAGTTTTATACATTACACAAAGATGTTTTTCTGGAACTTTGCGAAGAATATGCTGAGTTTAACCAGTATATTGTAGATAGCTGTATCCAGCGGAGAATTAACAAAAACAGTATAACACATGGAGAAGAAGGTTCCTCTTCAGAAAATCATGAATTTCAATATCTTAACCAGCCAATTGAAAATTTTTGTTCCAAAAATACGGTTTCATGCGATGCAGATATGTCAATCCAGAAATCTGCCGTTCTGATGACCCAAAAAAAATGTGGCTCTGTTTTGGTTAAAAACTCCAAAGGGGATTTTGTCGGAATTGTGACAGACTTTGATTTGAGAAAAAAAGTTATAGCACAGGGGTATAGTATAGATAGACCTGTTTCAGAAATCATGTCATCCCCTCTAATTTCGATCAACGCCAAAGCCTTTATGTTTGAATCCCTCGTGATGATGATGGAAAAAAACATAAAACACCTGCCCGTGGTGGATGATAACGACAATATTATCGGTTTAATAAGCAATAGAGATCTTCTTGGCTCACGCGGAAGCTCGCCGTTTCTCCTCATTCGCGAAATCAACCAGGCTAAAACGGCCGAAGAAATAGCAATCTCTCGTAAACAGATTTATCCGATCATTCAAAATCTTGTAAATAACGGGGCCAAACCGGAACATTTAACAAGAATTATAACCATTGTTTCAGATACGATTTTGTACAAACTCATCCAATTCGCAATCGACAAGATAGGACCTGCGCCATGCAAATTTGTCTTTATGATTTTAGGCAGCGAAGGAAGACAGGAGCAAACCCTTAAAACTGATCAGGATAATGCAATAGTATTCGAAGATGTGCCGCCCGAACAAAGGGACAAAACACAAAAATATTTTTTAGATATGGGCGAGTTAGTTTGTACATGGCTAGATCAGATAGGATATGATTTTTGTAAGGGCGATACTATGGCGAAAAATCCCAAGCTATGTCAACCTTTAGCCAAATGGAAAAAATACTTTTCAGAATGGATACACGCGCCTGAACCCGAAGATCTGCTTCAGGCTGGCATATTTTTCGATCTTAGGCGGGGGTATGGCGACATAAATCTTATTGAGGATTTGCAAGAACATCTTTTTGCGTCTATTCGCGGATGGGCGGGCTTTTTACGGAACATCACTGAAAACACTCTTTATTTTAAACCACCACTAGGGGTTTTTAAAAATTTTGTAGTGGAATCAAAGGGGAAGTATAAAAACTCTTTTGACATAAAAGCGGCTATGACACCCATTGTAAATCTTGCCCGGATATATTCTTTAGATAACGGGATTGAGCAAACAAACACCTTGGAAAGATTGCATCAGCTTTTTTTAAAACAAGTTTTTACAGCGCAGGAATATGAAGAAATCTACTATATTTACAGTTATTTGATGAGAGTCAGGTTTGCACGGCAGGTTTCCGCTATTATGAAAGAGAATGCCTTGCCGCATAATTATATTAATCCTAAAACACTCTCCAGCGTAGAACAAAAAACTCTAAAAGAAATATTTAAAAAGATAGGGCAACTTCAGACCAAGCTAAGTTTTCAGTTTACAGGTGTAATCTAGGGAATGTTGGACGTTCTGCTTTATTGCCAACTAATCTGGAATCGTAAGAAACTTTTAGATGCCGACGCTCTGGCATTATAGTGCCAGCTGTGACTTTAACGTTCATCACATTTGATGGCGCTCTTCTAGCCAAGCCCCTTTTTCTTTTTCTTGGCTCCCTTTTTAACCAGCTCTTTTTCTCTTATTCCCTCCAGGTTTTCTGCCTCGTCATATTTTTTTGTCAGGCTTTTAAAGTATTCGGAAGATTCCTTGACGGCCAAATAGTAAGTGGCTGAGGATAACATTATAATAGTAACAGCACACAAGGCGACTTTTATAAAATCTTTCTCGAAAAACAGGGTAATAAAAAAAGTGCAGTATAAAATCGCGAGGGCATTTGCCAGGAAACAAAGCATTCTTCCCCAATTGTAGCCTTTAAGGACCAAAAAGCACACACAAAACCCTATGGTAATGATTTTTGTGAGGATGTTTGTTTCACTAGCATTATCGTTTGTCAGCAAAACATACGAGGCGGCCACAAAAAAGAGCCATCCCGAGACGAGAAACCCAATACCCTTTTTTGAGCTTTTGGGGAATTTTTGAAAACCGTAAAAAGGGCTTTGAAAAAAGTTTAAAAGAGATGTGATAGATTCAATCAACTTTTTCGTAAGTTGCTGCATGAACATACTCCTTAAAAGATATTTCTTATTACCAAAAACCGGCTCATCCTATTCAAATTTCAAGTGATAATCAAGGTTAAAGTTAAAGCGCATTAGAAGCAAGGAATCTTTTCCTCTCATTAGCCACCTCCAGATGACACACATGAACCTAACAGAGTACATATTTCTGAAAGCGAAGAAGTTTTTATTGACACGTGTAAACAGGTCTGATATCAGTTTTCCCCTAATGATAAACTAGATGGATAAGTTTTTCAAAATCAGGTGCAAAATACTTAAATATCTGATTATAAAAAGCATCGAAAATTGTTTGGAAGGGTTTTGTTATAAGCACTAGGGGGTAGTGCTGGTCGCGAGGGGGGCCCGCCAGCGGCGTGTGCCTGATGAATAATTTTATTTTGTAGAGTAGTGTAAAACAAAATTAGGGAGGAAGATTATGGGCCGAACGTCGTGGGTGTATATATTCTTGGGAATATATATTGTTTACTGTTTTTACTGGGGTTTGAAGGGCTTTTTTACGGAAAAGACTTCCGGGGGGTATGCAATTGCGGGACGGTCGATCCCCTTCATTGCTTTTTTGATGGCGGCGACTGCGGCATCTTTTTCAGGGTGGACATTTGTTGGTCACCCCGGATTGATCTGGCGTGACGGTCTGGCATATGCATTTGCTTCTTTTTACGTTCTTACCATTCCTATTACTGGAACGTTTTTTTCCAAAAGAACATGGCTTTTGGGTAAACGCTACGGCTTTATCACGCCAGGCGATATGTATGCATACTATTTCAATAACGAAGCGGTACGGTGGTTAACAGTGGTGACGGCTGTTTTGTATTCCATCTTTTATTCGGCCGTACAGCTGATGGCTTCTGCTGCGTTGTTCTATTTCGTGGCTGGTGTTCCCATAGTATACGGCGCTATTTTCATGGCGTTTATCGTCTGGTTCTATGTTTGTACAGGCGGCCTTAAGGCCAGTACATGGGTCGGCGTCGTTCAGTTCGTGCTTCTTGTGGGCGGCATTCTTCTGCTGGGTGGTTACATTTTGGCTCAGATGGGCGGATGGACAGAGTTTTCAGCAGCCATTCGTGGACTTGGTCCAAAATATCTTGAAGTCCCCCGCATAATCAACTTCGGACTCGGCGGAGCATCCGGTGAAAGTGCATGGACCGCGGTCATGATACTCACATACATGTTTGCTCTTATGGGAATTCAGTCTTCACCCGCTTTTACAATGTGGACTTTCGGTCTGAAAAACCCGAAACCCCTTGCATGGCAGCAGGCGTTCATGTCTACATTTCTTGTGGGCTTTGCTCTGTTTTTCTTTACGGCATTTCAGGGTTTTGGAGCGAAAGTGTTAGAACTTCAGGGCGTAATGGCATTTGCCAAAGACTCGGCTGTGGTTCCAAAGCTGATGATGCAATTTTTACCCGATGTTGCTTTGGGTATTGTTTTCATGGGTGCTATTGCTGCCATCCACTCTACGGCAGCGCCCTATATTGGAACGGGCGGTTCGATTCTTTTGCGTGATGTTTACTGGCGCTATATTAAGAAGCAGAAGGCATCGCATGCCGAGCAGATTTGGGTCAACAGGCTTATGGCAACACTCTTAACCATCCTAGCCCTTGTGATAGGACTGAAATCAACAGCGGCTCTTGTTATTCTGGGTGCTCTTGCCACCGCTTTTGGTTTCGTTATGTATATCCCGCTTCTGGGGGTTATCTGGGGAGTTCGGTTCCCGAGCGTGGGAGCCACCCTGGGTGTAGTTGCAGGTATGGTTAGTGTTTTCCTCACATACTATGTATGGCCAAATCCTCTCTCCATGCACTGCGCATTCTGGGGGACATTTGCGGGTCTTACCGTAGCGTTTCTGTGCAGGGGACTCGGATTTAAAGACACCGAGGAGACCGTCAAGAGACAAAATGAGGTTCGGAGCTTCCTTGACGATATAGACGCACCTACTGCCTCGGGTATGACCTGGCGGAAGATTATGAAAGTTGCGGTACCTGGCTGGTATATCTTTGCCATCGGGCCTGCATGTATCCTGGGCAACAGCGCCTTCTCCTTTGCGGGTTTTCCGCCGTTATGGTCATGGCAGATTGTCTGGTGGATTCTTGGCATAGTACTGATGTGGGCTCTTTGCTTTAAAGCTGAGTTGGCGACGACTACGGAAGTTCAGATACAGCGTGCCGAAGTAGAAACCAATATCGTTGTAAACGAAACTTAAACCGGAAAGGGAGAAGACGTTATGAAAGCAGAAGATATAGTGCTGGTCGCAGTTGTAGGTTTCTCCATTCTATGGGTTGTTGCCTTTGGCATTGGCGTTTTCGGCTAAAGGTCCTTTAAGTATTATCTTACTAATTAAGCCGTTGCAGGACAGAGATTTTGTCTTGCAACGGCTTGTTGTTTATTTTGCATGTTTACCGTTTTATGCATTATATTTTGTATTATGATACACTGCACTCGAAATGACAGATACGATTGTTATGCTAGGAATTCCTGGAGGGAAAACCGATGTCCAAGACAACAGATTGCACAGCGCAGTATGAATTAACATGTGCTTGCGGAAACACTTTCCCATCGAAAAAAACACGTGGATATTGTGATAAATGCGGCAGGAAGGCTTTTGCCGATCCTTTGGAAAGACGGAAATACAAACTTCATCACTATTATATATATGCGATACTGATAGGCATTTTACTTTTTGTTGGCTATATATATGGGGAGCTGATAGCAAGACCGCTTTTAAACTTTTAGCGGATATACGCTTTTGGCGTTCCGTGCGAGCAGGCTTTTCTTTCTCTTTTCTCACTCTTTTTATCTTTTCTCATGATTATGCTTTCGGAAGGGGCATTCTGGTTACAGATTGGCCTACTGTTTGAAGGCCTTTGCCTCCTTCTTTTTCTGCTTTGCCAGGGTTTTGGCCAGTTTCTTGTCGCGTTTGGCTTGCTCTCCCTGGGATATGGCGGTGGGGCTTGGTTTCTGTACTCCGGGGGTGTCTTCGATGCCTGCCCTGCCGGTGATGAACGGTGTCTCGGGGGCGAAGCCCTTTTCCTTCAGCCGGGCCTTTTCCATCAGGTGCTTGGCGAGGGTTTTACCGAACTGCCCGATGAACCCTGCCAGGAGGACGATAAGCACCCATTTGGCGATTCTGAGATAATCAAAATCGGTCATGTGCGTCCCTCCTACGGCGTGCTCAAAAAGAGCTCTATGATCAGGTGTGCGATTCCCGTTGCATCATTGATGTTGAGACGGGGAACATCGATTTCCATCGGTAGATCGCTGGCGACGGCAATCAGATTGTCTTCTTTTGAACAGAGCATGCTCCGCTTCAGGCTGGCGCGGAAGACCTCTATCTTCGGGTATGCATTCCCCTTGAATCCTTCAGAAAGGACAATGTCGACATCATGGATGTACCGGTCTCTCAGCTCTGTGATATCGAGGTCTCTTTCGGAATGCTCAACAACGGCAATCTGTTCGGGAGATGCCATGACCGTCATTCGAGCGCCTGCTTTTCTGTGGCGCCAGCTGTCTTTCCCCTCGTGGTCGATATCGAATCCGCGGCGACTGTGTTTGATGGTGGCAACGCGCCAGCCCTCCCGTGTCAGTTCCGGTATGATCTTCTCGATCAGGGTGGTCTTACCCGAACCCGATTCCCCCACGATAGACACGACGGGTATCATATCTCCTTCTGATCTTTTATGCGTCGTCATTGTGTCCGATTGTCCTGTCTATAAACTGGAGGTGGGGGCGCATGTGTGGTGTGCCTCCTCCCTCCGAAATAATCTGCATGACCTTGCGGGGGTCTCGTATCGCAGAGCCGCCGAGATGGGTGACCGGTGTCCCGACAAACACCTCTTCGCACAGGGGCGTAGAAGGCCCCAGTATGGTGACGTGCCGCGGGGTCCCGAGCTCGTTGAGGATTTCCTCGATGGTGTTGTTCAGGATCGATGTGGCGGTAATGATCGCCACGCTGCATTCCGCAAGAAGTGTATCTCTGTCGTTTCGGTCGGGGACCTGATCCATACGGTGCGGATCTTTCTCTATGATCTGGAGCGTCGCGCCGGTCTTTTCTATTCGTTTCACAAGAGGGCCAAAGTACCCCACCATGGCCACCCGGTCCCCGGAGGACAGACCCATCAAGGCTATGGAATCCTGCTCTTCTCCTCCGGCGTCGGGACACAGCAGCGCATTTGCCGTGGCCAGACCCAGCGCCTTTTCGAGGGGATTGGTGCCCGTGACGAGGAGGTCCAGCAGTTTCGAAGCGCCGGAACCTGCCAGTGTTCCAGCCTTCCCGATTGTTGAACAACCGGGGCGTAGCTCATTTCTCAAAACAGCGGACAGCCCCATTCCACCCCCATCCAGCATCACGCCGACGTACCCCAGGCCGATTCTTACTTCTTCCACCTGAAGATCGCTGGCGCGGTCCGACAGGCATTCATGAATGTGCCGGGATATGTCACCCATCTGTATCATTAGTACTGTCCTTCTGATAGTCCTCGTGCGGGTTAAATCAAGGTTTGCAGGTCTTGTCTTTATCCTGTGCCGGACGGAAAATCTGTTGGTATCATAGTATAGTGTCAGATCATCCGCAATCACTAAAAAGGAAAAAGGGAATAACCCCCGAAAAGAGCTATTCCCTTTTAATATTCCGTATTGTGCTTTTATTGTCCTATTCTACAGGATACCCCGCCTTGACCCATGCCTTCCAGCCACCGGCCATGCTTTTCACATTTGTGTATCCCATCTGCCCTAACGTACAAGTGCTGAGACATGAGCGATCACCTGATTTGCAATAACAGATTATGGAAGCATCTTTATTAGGAATCTTCTTTGTCGCTTTGAATTCCAAGAGACCGCGCTGAAGATTTATCGCCTTCGGAAGATGACCTTTCTTGAATTCCTTGGCTGTTCTGCAGTCAAGAATAACATCTACTTTCCCTGAATCTATCGCTGCCTTGGCGTCAGCAACTGATATTTCCGTTACCGTTTTTTTGGCTTCCTTTACGAAATCTTTGTCAGTCATGTTTGCCAGACAGTAAGAGGATAATGCAAGGGCGAACATCACCACAAAGGAAATGATCAGACTCTTTTTCACAAGCATTTGCTTACGCATAACGATTCTACCTCCGAAATTTTATTTATACCGTGTAACGCAGTAACACATTCTCCTAACATAAATTATACGCTCCGTGCATTGATCTATATCAATAAAATCAATATTAAATATCAAAAAACATTACTGGGAGAAAATATTTTTCTCCCAGCATCATATCTTGTGCAAAAAGTAAATTATATTCCATGACACGATGCCTGTTCTATAATCATATGCCGGTAACGACATTTTCTTTCAATATCATTGGTTTAAATATAGGATTTTTATCAAACGATGTAAGGGGAACGATGGCTTGATATCGGAGCCTTATCGCCATAATTCTTGACTCAATTTTTCAATCTATGATATTTCGGCCTATGATCACCTCTATGATTCATAAACTACAAACAGTATTTTCATCTATACGGCTCACCATTTTTTTGTTTCTTTCTCTGGCAGCCACTTCTGTCCTGGGCACGGTAATCCAGCAGGGCCTGCCGATGGAGAGGTATAAGGCCTTCTACCGTCCCGGTGTATTTTCCGCTTTGAAATTTTTCAATATATTCGACATGTACCACTCATGGTGGTTTACGACCCTTCTGGTCCTGTTATCAATCAATATTATCGTCTGCACATTCAAACAGATTCCCCGTATTATCAGGCTGATTTCCCCGGAGAAAAAAGGGATTGACGATACAATCTTCAGATCATCTCAGATTAGGAAGACATTCCAGAGTCAGCAAAAGCTGCCGGATCTTGAACGGCAATCGGAGATACTCATAAAATCCCTCGTTGGAAATCCCGTAAAGACTGTTAAAGACGGTGCCACCTATTTTTCCGCGGAAAAAGGAAGGTATTCACGGTTGGGGATGCCCTTTGTTCATATCAGCATCCTTCTGGTATTGGTTGGCGGATTACTGGGAACCATGCTTGGGTTTAACGGGCAGATGAATATCGTTGAAGGGGAGAAATCCAATACAGTCCAACGGTTTGGAGGAAAAGGGCTGAAGGAACTCGGGTTTGACGTTCGCTGTGATAATTTTACCGTTGAATTCTATGAGACGGGCATGCCCAAAGAATACAAAACCAATTTAACGATACTGGATAATGAGAAAGAGGTTGTCTCCGGGATAATGAGAGTGAATCACCCCTTTCTGTATAAGGGGCTGAAGTTTTGCCAGGCAACCTATGGCATTGCCGGAGGAAGCAGTTTCCTGATTGGTGCACGGAACAGCAAAACGGGTGAGAAAACCGTCTTAAGGCCGAGCTTGATGAAGAAGGTTCCTCTACCTGACGGCAGGGCTTTTTTTGCAATAGCACGATTTGTAAGCGATCTCGAAGGGATGGGCCCTGCGGTCCTGGGCGTTTTGCTTGAACCGGGAAAAGAGCACGATATATTCTGGATATTCCAAAATGGTCGTAATAACAATCAGCAGCAAAAGGGCGGATTTACCTTCACATTGAAGGATTTCAGC
>Ga0075123_10000616_pt1 | contig 18449 bp, 21 predicted proteins | sample AntAceMetag02UKX_FD_69808 | JGI IMG/M metagenome (GOLD analysis project Ga0075123, IMG submission 69808) | Saline lake microbial communities from Ace Lake, Antarctica - Antarctic Ace Lake Metagenome 02UKX | ecosystem: Environmental > Aquatic > Non-marine Saline and Alkaline > Saline | place... | reverse complement strand
GCTTCACTATTCGCCGTGCTCTCGACTATGGACCCTCGACTTCGGGCTCTCAACTCCTGACAGTCTTCTTAACCCTATGAACTCAACAAACCCAATCGACTCTATGAACCACCCCTACCCCCTAATCCCCTCACATCCTCGCCGCCGCTTCCTGTTCGTAGACTCCCGACACTTGACTGACGACTCTTGACTATGCCCTATTCCACCCCGGTCCGCTTCGCCCCACGCCGCGGTACTTGAAGCCAAGCTCCATGAGCTCGTGTCCATCCAACGCATTGCGGCCGTCGAAAATCAATCGGGGTTCGGCCATCTGGTTCGCGACCTCTTCCCAGGAGAGCTCCACAAACTCCTGCCATTCCGTTACTAGGATCGCCGCTTGGGCACCTCGAAGAGCATCCATCGCTGAGTTGGACAAGACAACCTCTTTGGGAAGCAATGGACGTGCCGTCTCCATTGCCTTGGGATCGTAGGCCTGCACGTTCGCTCCTAGCTCCACCAACAGCCGCGCGATGTCGAGCGCGGGGGCTTCCCGAACATCGTCTGTGTTGGGTTTGAAGGCTAAACCAAGAAGAGCTACGTTGACTCCCTTCAAACTCGGGAAGACTTCTTGCAAAGCTTGGACAGGGAGCAACCGCTGACGGTTGTTTACGTTAATCACCGCACGAAGTAGCTCGCAGTTGTATCCCTTGACCGCGGAGAGAAACTCCAGTGCACGGGTGTCTTTGGGGAAGCACGAGCCACCATAACCTAACCCTGCCTGCAGGAAGCTTGACCCAATGCGCGTATCAAGCCCTACCCCTTGAGCTACGTCATCGATATTTGCGCCTACCCGCTCGCAGAGGCTGGCGATCTCATTGATGAACGAGATCTTAGTTGGCAAGAAAGCGTTGGCCGTGTACTTGATCATCTCTGCACTTGTAACATCAGTGATCAGTAAGGGAGCATCAATCCCTTGGTACATTCGTTTGGCCAGTTCAGTCGCACTATCATCCTCCCCGCCAATCACGATACGATCGGGGTGGAACCAATCGTGCACCGCTTGCCCCTCCCGCAAAAACTCCGGGTTGAAGACGTATTGAAGCTGAGTGTCCGCCAACTCCTCGGCCATTAAACGAAGGCCGGTCCCTGGAGGGACGGTGCTCTTCATCACAACAACGGCTTTACCGGGATTGCGGTCTTTGATCCAGCGGATTGCCGAGTAGACTTGGGAAAGATCAGTCCCGCCATAGGCTTGAGTGGGCGTCCCCACTGCCACCAAGATGATTTCACCAAGCGATTCATTTACGTCTTCGAGGCGTTGAAAACGAAGCCTTCCTGCCGCCAAGCCGGCAGAAATAAGTTCAGAAAGCTCAGGCTCATAGAACGGGCAGATCCCACCCTGGAAGGAAGAGATCTTCCCTTGATCGACATCCACGCCCAGCACGTCGTGTCCCGCCTTGCTCAAAGCAGCCACAGCCACCGCTCCCACATACCCCAATCCAACCACTGTGATCTTCACCTTACCTCCTCTTCTTCGCTCATCGACTAGGTTGCCAAGTAATCATGGTCCGGCCCCGCAGACCACGGTACACTCCTTTAACCATTGCATAGCAGGAAAGACAGAAATAATAAGCAACATGCGGGAGCTTTGGAGCCTGCCGCTTCAATGCTTTCTCACTCATGCACCCCCAAGAAGCGAGCAAATAGAAAGCCACCTGTCCAGCCATGCTCGCATTGTAAATCCAGCTGTGCCCTATCAAAGGGACGTTTAGAGTGAAGACTAAGAGCAGGAAAATCCCAGAAAGCCAGCGCAGGACCTTATGGGACCAAAGCTGGATGGGGAAAAAACCGTATCGAAATGGATTCAGTAGGCTGAGCCTTTGCTCATGCATCACTAGACTACGTACAGATTGCGTCACGATTCTCACTCTTCTCTGAAATTCCATACTCACATCCCGCGCCGTGTCTTCCCACGCCACGGCTTCCGGCTCGTAGACAACTCTGTACCCTTTTTGCACAACCTCCAACGGCCTGACAAGATCCTCAGCTGTTCCTGCAGGTAAAGGTTCAAACAATTTCTTCGGCACCGCATAGATTGATCCATTAGCCCCAACAAGAGAAGAGACTTTGCTTTCTAGCCTCTTAAGAGTTTGATCGTATTGCCAATAGGTTCTCTCGCCTTCAACGGCCTCTCCTCCCCCTCGGTACCGCAACTCACCGGACACGCAGCCCACATGTTCATCAGCAAAATGGCGGACAAGCTTCTTGATAGCGTCCGGCTGATACATGCTGTTGGCATCGGAGAAGATGAGGATCTCACCTTGAGCGAGCTCCACCGCTTCGTTCTGGCAATAGGTTTTGCCCTTACGTCCCTCAATCCGGAGAAGCTTAACCCCTTGATCTGCATAGCCTTCTACAATCTCATCGGTTCGGTCGGTCGAGGCATCGGAGAAAATTACGATTTCAAGCTTATCGTTGGGATAGTCCAACTTCAGGCTATTTTCGATCTTCTCACCTATTACTGGTTCCTCGTTGTAGGCTGCGATGATCAGTGAGACACTTGGTTCATACACTCCGTCCATGTCCGCCTGTCTTCTTCTAAACAAGGTAAGGGAGCCCAGCAGGAGCGGGTAGCCAAAGTAGACGTAAAACAGGATAAACATCACAAACCAGAAGATTATCTTAACCGCCACCATTTCTTCCCCCAACTCACGATCAGCAATCCTGTCTCACTGACAGACAGTGAATTTACTTAGCAACTCTACACAAATATCCTTCGGCACTGCAAATGCGGATCTTCGAGCCACCAGTCACCGGCCACGGTAAACGGAAAGCTACAAGCAAAATCCTTTTCATACCTCTATTTTCAGGGGACGACTGCTCCGCGTCAAGCTCTAATCACGAATTCGGTCACGCCAGTAATCCAGCAAATCCTTTAGCGTCTGCTCAAAGGGGATAGCGCAATCCCAGCCTGTCCGCTGTTTGAACTTGGAGCAGTCCCCTAATAGGATCGGCACATCGCTTGGCCGCATTCTCTCGGGGTCGGGTTCAATCTTGACCCCTTGTTTTCCGATGATGGAGAGCTCCAGCAATTGCTCAAGCGCCTTCCGGATACTAACTGTTCTTCCGCTACAAATGTTATACACTGCTCCTGGTTCCCCTTTTGTCAAAGCCAGGCAGTATGCCCGCACCATATCTCTTACATCGGTGAAGTCCCTCTTCGCCTCTAAGTTGCCAACTGTTATCACCGGTTCTTTCAAGCCCTTTTCGATTTCGGTTATCTGCTTGGCAAAGCTAGAAACAACATAATCAGAAGATTGACGTGCCCCAATGTGATTGAAAGGTCTCACCCGAACTATGTGCATGTTGAAGCTCTTGACATATTGGAAGGCGAGCATATCTGCACTAACCTTGCTCACGCTATATGGATCCACCGGCCTAAGGGGAACACCCTCATCTATGGGAAGGTTAGCTTCTCTTACCTCACCATATTCGCTGGCAGAGCCAACATACAAGACCTTGATGTCCCGTGATACTGACTTGACCGCTTCGAACAGGTTAAGAGAACCATAGAGGTTCACCTCAAGCGTCAATTTAGGGTCCCGATATGAGGTTGGAACATGGGCAATAGCTGCTAGATGGTAGATCTCATCAGGCTTGCTCTGGGAGATTATTTCGTTGAGCTTAGCTGCGTCCCGAATATCGCACTCATGCAACGTAAGCCGATCTCTTATAGGCTCTATATTTTCAGCATTGACAAGATTGCAGTCAATCCCACAGACTTGATAGCCCTTCGATAATAGGACTTCACCTAGATGTGAACCAGCGAACCCCTTGATTCCTGTAATCAGTGCTTTCGTCATCGCCGCTCTTCTTTGAGCTGCTTCAGATCAGCCTCGCCCATCATCTCGATTAGCTCCTCAAAGGAGACCTCAGGCTTCCATCCCAGCTCCTTCTGCGCCTTGCTCGCGTCTCCCACTAATTGATGGACTTCTGCTGGCCGGAAGAACCCTGGCTCTACTTTGACCACTACGTTTCCAGTCTTAGAGTCAACTCCCTTTTCATCCACACCCTTTCCTTCCCATGCTATATCTATGCTAGCCTTCTTGAAGGCCAATTCCACAAACTCTCTCACCGAATGAGTTTCGCCAGTAGCAATGACGTAATCATCGGGCACATCCTGTTGGAGCATCAGCCACATCGCCCGAACATAGTCGCTAGCATATCCCCAATCCCTTTTGGATTCCAGATTCCCGAGGCTTAGCTCCGTTGCGAGACCTAGTTTTATTCTTGCTACCCCATCTGTTATCTTCCTGGTCACGAATTCCAGTCCCCTTCGCGGGGATTCATGGTTGAAGAGGATGCCGGAGCAGCAGAACATATCGTAACTTTCCCGATAATTCACTGTTATCCAATGGCCGTAGACCTTGGCCACTCCATAAGGACTCCGGGGGTAGAAAGGCGTCTCTTCAGTTTGGGGAACCTCTTGGACCTTACCGAACATCTCACTGCTCGATGCCTGATAAAACCGTATCTTCGGGTTGACTTTGCGGATTGCTTCTAAGATCCTTGTTACCCCGAGCCCGGTCACTTCTCCCGTCAAGAGCGGTTGATCCCATGAGGCGGGCACAAACGATTGAGCAGCCAGATTGTACACTTCATCAGGCTCAACCTCTTTCACCACGCCTAGGAGCGAACTCTGATCATGCATATCTCCCGAGACCAGGTTTATCCTGTCTTGAATATGCTTTATCCGTTCAAAGGTGACAGTGCTTGTCCTGCGCTTTAACCCAAAGACTTCATATCCCTTCTCAAGCAGAAATTCTGCCAGATATGAGCCATCTTGACCAGTAATTCCTGTTATCAGTGCTCTTCCAGCCATCATAACCTCCTATGAGGGGAACGGACGCCTTCGTTGAAGACCTCTTCCAGCTCTTAAGTATTCACCAGCAGTTCCACCCTCATTGATGGCCAAGAGGATCCACCTGCTGCCCTGACCAAGGATCACTGCAATATCGTAAATGCAAGTTCTTGAGCCATCATTCACCGTGTAACGAGACCCGCAAGAGGTACCCGAAAATCTCTTCATTTCCTGCACCTCAGTATCTTCTCATATTCCCTCTCGATTTGCTCAGCTATCGCCTCCCATTGATACTTTTCTCTGACGAGATTTAGCCCCTCTTCACCCAATTCCTTTCGCTTGCTTTCGTCTTCCACCAACTCTATAATTCGCTGCGCAAATTCCTCCTCAGCATCTGCAATGCAAATGTTCCTTCCATTCTCTACGTCGATTCCCTCACACCCAACGGATGTCGACACAACCGCTTTGCCCATGGCCAGCGCATTTAGGATCTTAATTCTCATTCCACCGCCACTCCATAGCGGCACAATAGAGACCGCTGCCTTTGCCATATATTCCCTCGCATCCTCAATAAAGCCAGTTACAATAACGTCTTCTGTTGCTAATTTCTTGATCTTTGCAGGGGGATTCTTTCCTACTATATAAATTCTAGCTTGAGGGAGTTTTCTCTTCACCACGGGCCATACCTTAGCGGTGAACCAAAGAATCCCCTCGATATTAGGCGGCCAATCCATACCTGCTACCGAAACAATCGAATAAGGCTCTATTGGCACAGACAAGGGGTGGAAATAGGAGGTATCCACTCCGGCAGGAATGACACTTGCTTTTACCCTTGGATTCATTTCCTCTATTCGTTCGTTGTCTTTCTCCGTTATCATGAAACATCGGTCGAAATCCGCAACGATACTTGACTCATATTTGTAGAGTTTGTTGAATTGAAGCCGAGCATAAGCTCTCACCAGGGGATTAGAAATTCCCTGGTAATACCTTTCCCAAATGGTGGTTTCCACATTTTGCTCCCGCAAAACCACAGGCAGACCGAACCCCTTCTTGATAAATTCCCCGTAATAAGCCATGTGCAAGCTTTCAATATGAGCAATGTCAAACTGGTCCCTTTGTAAAAGCTCCTTCAGCCTTCTTAGGACTGATTCCCCATGATATTTCGACACCGTATATGGCACTGGTGAAAATAGGTTGAGCAACATACCCGCATAGTTATTGGCAGTGTTCATCGTAACAGTCTCGACCGTGCAGTATTTCCTAAGGTTAGAAATATCATTGTTCTGGCTAGAGTCAATCGATAGCAACGTTATCTCATGCCCTCGTAGAGCTAAATGTTTTATTATTTCAAATGTAGCGATTTTACCTCCATCGTCCGGAGGATACGGAATCCTAGAGGTTAACTGAAGTATCCTCATCTTAATTCTGCCGCCTCTCGATAAACTTCTATTGTTGCCTCTATTGCCCTTTGGGGAGAGAAGCACTTAGCTCTTTCTAAGCCCTTCTCACGAAGCTCCTCACGCAAATCTCGATTCCTCAAGACTCGCAATATCCCCTTGGCGATCTCGTCAACATTCTTAGGATCAACAAGGAGTCCGGCATCACCTACTACTTCTGGCAAGGATGAACACTTCGAGGTAAGCACGGGAGTTCCACAGGCCATAGCTTCCAGCGGTGGAAGCCCAAATCCCTCATATAGGGAAGGGTATACAAAAAGGTCCGCTTGTGAATAGAGAGCCGGCAGATCTTCATCATCAACAAACCCCGTGAAAACAACTTCATTCTCTATCTGCAATGCCTTAACTATTTCAAAGATGCTATCATACAACCATCCCTTCTTTCCTGCAATTACCAGAGATTGGTTTATGGAGGAGTCACGTCTGGCCTGAGCATAAGCCTTGATCAAACGGACCAAGTTCTTTCGAGGTTCGAGCGTTCCAACGTATAGAATGTATGTATCTGGCAACTTGTATTTATCCCTTATTCTATCTCTATGAGCAGCCTCCCCCCTCTCGGTGAGCCCAATAAACCTCCGATCCGGATACATAGGAATAACCCTAATCTGCTCCTCTGGAATATGGAGATATTCCATCAGGTCAGTTTTCGTGCTTTGGGAGGTGGTAATAACTCTGTCAGCTTTCTGAATCCCTCGTTTCATGAAAAAGTTCCAATATCCCCGAGCTAGGGTTTTCATTGTTTCAGGATACAGGATGAACGTGAGATCGTGCGCTGTGACAACAGTCCTTACTGAAGTCAGCTTGATATAGGGCGGTGCCGAGACTGGAGAATGCAGAACATCAAGATCCTCGAGAAGTGTGCGGAGTGGGAGATAGACTTGCTCCCAAAAGAAATGAATCTTCGGTGGAGTTTTTACCAGTATTACACGAAAATTAGGCTGATCTATATTGAGCAGGTTTTTGGCTTTCTCGTTTATGATTATAGTATAAGTAGTTTCACGGTCACATCGTGTCAATCCTTCAACTAACTGCTGAGCGTATCTTTGCAAGCCAGCCTCTCGTCCAGTTATAGGTATAAGATCTACACCAATTTTCACTTTTTCGCAACCTCCAACTCTATGTACATATTCTCTGCACGAATGATAAAAGCGACGAGTTGTTCCCATCGTCGGGGATAGTGATTTATGATCGCACTCAGTCCCAGCATACGCCAGATCCGAGGGAAAAGAAGCCTCGTTTCTACCATCCTGAATTTCCCATCCCGGCAGAACCCGTCAAATGCTTGATATCCGAAGAAGTGTACATGAGTTGGATCATTATATGCATAGTGACTGGAGTAATGTGGTGTCCTGATCCTAATCTTACCCCCTTTTTTCGATACACGATAAATCTCTGTCATTACCGCAGGTATGTCTTCTAAATGTTCTAATATATCCTGACATATGACCTCATCAAACTCATTGTCTTCAAAGGGCCAAGGAATCTTATTCAGATCATGGACCACATCACCAGCGCTCTTCGGATTTACATCAACGCCTACAATTTTCGCTCCCCTTATTTCGTGCTTCTTATTGCCACACCCTAGATCTAATATTTTCATTGGGTTCCTCCTTTAGACAATATATCTGCGCTTCTTTTCTCTATATTATTGCTTGCTGAACTCTCTCTATGGATTATATTCACTAACAGTCCTATTAGTGCAAAATAGATAAATTGATTGAATGCAAACCAGGTATCACTAAAAAAGAAAAAGACAAATTGCGACCAAACGACGTAGGTAAGACCTGTTAGCAACGTTTGGCCGATCATTGCTGTTTTTCGATCCTCAAATCCCTCCAACCTTTTCTTCGCCTCTTTTAGACTTCTGAAAACCGCCCAGAAGAAAAATACGTAAGCTGATAGACCCAGAATTCCTTGGTCAGCAAGTGTTTGAAAAGGGGTGGCTGTCCACCTGAAATTTCCCGCGACATTCCCAAAATTGTTTAAGCCCACTCCAAAAAATGGGTGTTTAAGCCATACGCTTAGCCCCGTGACAATCATGTCAAGCCTCGTGAAATAAGACGTGCCTGGCCCTGCTGTAGATCCTTCGGCGCCAATCCCTATGGAAGTTATTATCTGATGTATCAGTATTTTCAGTCTCACAAAGATTATTCCTAAATAATTCATCCCATACAGTACGTTAATAGAGTAATTAATTACTAATAGTACCATAAGAATAAACAACAAGGGCTTAAATCCTCGTCTCAGGAAATAACCTCTATATTTCAAGAGGAATAGGAGACCGGTAGCTAACAAGGCCGCAAAGGCTCCCAAGGAGAAGGCGAAAATGAACGCCACACCAAGTGTAGAGAGGAGTAACCACTTAGCGATTGTGGATTTAAACAATACTAGCTTCTCGTTTTGTCTAAATAAAACTATGGACAAAAGTAAAATGGGCCCTAGTAAATAACTTGCTAGCGCAGAGGGCTCAGGGAAGATAGAAGTTGAACGTGCTAAGCCGTAAACGCCTAGATAAGCTCCTGTAGAGATTTGCCCGCTTGAGCGAGAAACGTTTGTTATCACAGGCCTGGCGAAAGGGAGATCAGATGACAGCGCAAAAAATTGATAAACCCCATATATAGCTATAAGCAGTGCCACTAACATCCATGCGCGAAATAGGCAAAGGATTTGTCGCCATTGGATATCCATATTTGCGATGGCGAAGAAGAAAACCGTGACCAGCAGGATTTGAACATAAGTAGTTAGGAAATCAGCAACATAATTACCACTGGCGTGGCCGAGGAGTCCTAGTAAAGATAGAATTGCTGCCACGTTTAGAACGATTAGCGCCACGCTGATCCTATTAATGAGCAATTTCTTTTTCATGATAGTCAATTCAGCAAGGAATAACAAGATGAGCAATACAGCGAAAAACCAGCTAAATTCGATGGACCTTCCGCCGATAGTTAGTAGCGCGAATGAATAGAAGGGGGCGGATAAGATGCTCAAGAAAAACAACGCTGTCTTTACCTTTTTCACATCAGTGCCTTTCCACAATGAATGTGATGATACCGTGCACCTTCTTACCGAAAGCATCCCAAGTATACTTTTCTTGTACCAATCTTTTACCCTTTTCGACTAATTTTGGCCTCAAAGCATCATCCTGCTTTATGCTGAAGATAGCCCTTTTTAGCGCATCGATGTTCCTTTCCTGGAAAACTAGACCAGAGTCATCAATGACCTCGGGTATGGCTCCAGAGGATGAGCCGATTACGGGCGTACCGCATGCCATCGCTTCGATTAGGACTCTACCCAGTTGCTCTTTCCAAGTTGCTGTAGTCAAACTGGGAAGCACTAACACATCCATAGCATTATAGTATTTGACCAGATCTTCGGATTCCACATATCCCGTAAAAATAACATTGCGTCCTATCCCCTTTGCCTTAGTCATATGCTCGAAATTATTCCTGTCGGGCCCTTCCCCCACCAATAGCAGCATTATATCACTATGTTCCTTTTCGAGTTGGGAAGTAGCTTCTATGAGGACATGAATCCCTTTCATCTTTAGGAGCCTTCCCACATAACCCACGACAAAACCAGATAACCCAAGTTCAGCCTTGATCTTGTCTTTCGCATCTAGATCACGAAATTGTTTTGGGTCAATACCCCAGGGGATGATAGAGATGGAGTCACTGCTGAAACCCTTTGAAATGAGGATTTCTTTGGCCTCCAAATTTGAAACGATGGCATAATCTGAATTTCTCAAGGCGAAAAGATCGATGAGCTTATAAAGCCAGGAAGGTCGATAAGAATAGTTATGATTCCAAGATTGGTTGTCAAAACTGTAAAAGACCAACTTAGCATTTGGGGCAAAAAGTTTCTTACTTATTATTGTTTGCAAACTGAACAGACTAAATGGCTCTTCGAACATCAGGATTACGTCCGGCTTTACTTTCCTCACAGTAGCTGGTAAGGATAAGCCAAAGTAGAATCCCCGATTCTCATACCCTTTGAAGAAGACCCTTCCTGTCACAATTTCATACTTTGGATCTTTCCTCTTTTGCAACGTCACCTTTTGATAGTTCTCTATCCAAGCCTTGGGGACGAATAGAGTCAGGTCGATATCTGCATATTTAGCAAGTGCCACACATTTTTGGTGATATTTTTCTAGAACCGCAGTTTTGTCAATGACCATAACTTTTCTTTTCACAACCATTTAGCTAACCGCCTGCTTATTTATCTGAACCTCATACACTGGTGGACTCCCCTGCTACTTTTTCATAGTCTTAATATTCTCTGAAAACCATTGGTTGAATAAAGTCCCTAGAGCCTCACTGTTCACTTTCGTAAGTTGATAAGGATACTCTTCAAATAAATATGTTGTCTCACCCGCAGAACGCAGATCCCTAGCGCTATATTTTTCTACCTTCTTCTCTCTCTCATCCCTATTATGCAATAACAAATCCATGTGGTAAATTGGAAAATCAGGTAACTTAGCGGCCTTCCCTTTCAATCCACAAAGTTCCTCATGAATCTCACCTCTATAGTAAATATTCTTACGATTTCTAAACAATCTATGTGAATAATCCGGGAATAAAACGTCACTTTTTATAACCTTTAATCCATCTGGGTTCGAAAGCAACCAATAACGAGGGAACCAATAACTTACATAATCTAAATTCATAAATTTCGGGATAAAGTCTCTAAAACCGGGGGGGGCAAATTCATCGGCATCAATCACAAAGATCCAATCTCCCGTTGCATGTCTCAAGTAGATGTTTCTTTGTTCAGAATGGTTGCCCCGCCATTTGTTAAAGATCAATTTGTCGGTGAATGTGCGTACTATATCCGGCGTTCCATCTGTAGAACCTCCATCTATAACTATAATTTCGTCTGCAAATGCCTCTACCGACCTCAAGCAAAGTTCTATCGTGTCTTCGGCATTTTGTACAATCAAACAGACCGATATTGTTTGTATCTTTTTAACTGACATACCTACTATTTGCTCCGGTTTTAAGCAATCCTTTCCGGTATGAAAGCTTATTTCTCCATATCTTCCGTGTAATATCATGTTGATATTGCCGGCAATCCAACTGAACAAGCGTGAGCGGATCCATGCCCGCGATCTTTCCCTTCTTTTATACAAGATATATGCGCTCCGTATGACGAAGTATATGAAGCCGATCATAAATAACCCCATCAAAGGAATAACGCTAAATCTAATCATTGTAATAGCTCTTGTAAGTAGAGTTGTTCTAACTGATGAGCCGAATGTTCCCAGATATATTCTGTTTTAGCTCTTTCCATACCTGCCAGGCCGAAGTTTTCCCTTAGTTCCACATTTTCAATGAGTTTTTCTATTCCAAGAGAAAGGGCATCGGGATTATCTGGGGGAACTAAAATACCTGTTTTCCCATCAACTACTACCTCGGGGATAGCGCTCACATCCGTTGCCACGACCGGTAATCCTGCAGCCATTGCCTCAGCAAAGGTGAGTCCGAAGCTTTCATATCGGGAGGGACCTACGAAGATGTCAGCAGCTCTATAGAATGGGGGCAGTTCATCTGGCGGAATATATCCTTTGAAGCAAATGATATCATTTACCTTATATTGTTTAGCTAAGTTGCGATACTCGTCCATTGAGGATCCTGCACCGATGACCGTTAAGGTCACTCGATGCTTCGATGTAATTATCGAAAGGGCTTTTATTAGCACATCAAGCCCCTTTTGGTATTCCAATCTGCCGACAAAAAGCAAATTAAAACTTTTCTTTGACTGATTTGGGTTCGTGATTTTGGCATTCAGAGATTGGAAATCGGTCCTAACACCTGGGGGGATTACCATAATTCTTGAAACAGGGATATGAAGAACAGTATTGACGTTCTTCCGGGAGAATTCCGAAAGCACAAGCACCTTCGCAGCAAGCTTTGTTCCTATTTTTCTATAAACATCCCAAGCTGTTTGTCGACACCATCTTTTGACTGGTATATCCGGGTCGTAAATACTTATGAAACATGGAGGAAATCCCCTCAATCGTGAATAGATACTAAACAGGACCGCTTCTGCGCCGTGGGCGTGAATAATGTCATAAGACGGCAGTTGCTTAAATACTTTCATAAATTCCCTTAAAGGTAAATCTTTATGGCCCCAGCTTTTGATATAGATCGGGCTAGGATTATCCAATTGTTTTCTATACTCTTCTGGACAATTCGTCAAATAGTCCACCCTGTGGCCCCTCTTAGCTAAGTGCTGTGCTAGCTTGAATGCAATTAAATAACCACCCCCCATATCTGGTGTCCAGGGAACGCCCCCGCTTACAAATAGTATCTTTAATGTAGCCATTTTTGATATGGTAGAAATAGGGATTTGAAAATATCACGCTCCTCCATCGACACCCATTGTATACGATATAATAACCCCAAATAAATAGCCATTGCTCCAGGAATCAGGAGAAGCAAAGATTGATTTCGTAGGCAGAAAAGGAAGCTGCCCATAATGAGAGCCGCGATGGCTGGCCTGCCCATGTGATCAATAAACTGGACTGACCCCAATTCCTTGGCAACAAAGCGGGAGACAAAAAGAAAACCATATAACTCCGTTAAAACTGTTGCTATAGCAGCACCCTTAAAGCTATATAAAGGAATTAAAATAAGGTTCAAACCTATATTAAGAATAACAGAAGTAGCACTCATGTAGAGCCAAATTTTTTGCTTATTCAGAGCGATAACTGTATGATCAACTACAGTATTGAGGTAGATAATCAGAACAGCCCAGGCTAATATTTGTAGAGCTATAACTGAAGGCATGTACTCGATTCCGTATATAATCCGTATAAATCTCTCCGCCAAAACTGTTATTCCAACAGCTAAGGGCAGCCCTAAGGCAAAAAAGAATTTAAAACAGAGGTTATATAACTTAGCCATCTTGTCTTTCGATTCTTCGTACAACCTTGATAACTTAGGTTTGACTGCTGTCATCACCGATGCTGGAACTATCATCAGCCCCGCCATCAGTTTAGTTGTGGCTCCGTAATAGCCTACCGCAACATCACCCTGCATGACCGATAGCATAACAATGTCTATACTAAAATAGACCACTATAAAGGCAGAGGCCATAGCTAGAGGAAAGGCTTCCTTCATATTTCGTTTGCAGAAAGGCCAATCGAGCTTTAGTTTGAAAGGACTGTATTTTCTTGTGACAAAGAAGGTCCCTAGCACAAAACTTATAAAGGAACTAAGTAATAGCATCAAACTGAGGGAGAGGAGGCCATATCCAAGGCATAAAATTCCAACTCCGAGCAAGAAATTTTGCACACGATTCGTAAGCTTCAAAATTGCCTCATATTCCATTTCCTCAAAGGCGCGGAAGAATGCCGAGTTAAACTCTATAGAAGTTCCGAAGAATTTAGATAGTCCGAGAAAAGTCACAAGCAAGATAATTTCTCTTGATGTATGTAAAAAAGTCACTGCGCCAACAATCAAGAAGAATGCCAGAAGTGAAGACAAGAACTTTATTGATAGAAAATTTTGATAATATCTACTAACTTCGGCCCTTCGTCTTGTTACTTCTCTAGTAGCAAGTGTGTCAAGTCCACAATTGAACAGGAAAAGAAACAAAGAAATGAATCCTAGTGCGAAAGTGTATTTCCCAAAAGCAGGAACACCTAGTTTCCTAGCAACGATTATTGTGAAGAATAGGGAGATTAACATCCCTAAGGCTTCGGCAGTAACCAGTATTAAACTGTTCTTAGCAATCTTTTGAGCTGTGTTCATATTCGTTTTTAAAATAATCTATAGTCTTTCTTAATCCTTCCCGCCTTGCCACTTTTGGCTCCCAAGTAAGAACTTCTTTTGCCTTATTCATGTCAGGTCTCCTCACCTTTGGATCATCTTGGGGCAGTGGCTCAAAAACAATATCTGCCTTGCTACCCGTGAACTCGATAGTTTCTTTTGCAAAACCCAGGATCGTTATTTCGTCAGGGTTGCCCAAGTTGAAGACAGGTGTCAGGTCTTGGGTACTAGGTTTTGGGTGCTGGGTGCTAGGTATTGAGTTATGGGTGATGTGTGCTGAGTTATGGGATTCAGGCTTATCTATAACACTATCGGGTTGCCAAAGGAGGAGACGGTATATGCCTTCGATTAGATCATTTACGTAGCAGAAGCTGCGCGTCTGGCTGCCATCTCCGTAAACTGTAATGGGTGCTCCCTTGAGGGCTTGAACAATAAAGTTAGAGACTACCCGGCCATCATCTGCTTTCATGCGCGGGCCGTAGGTATTGAAGATTCTGGCAATCCTGATATCCAGCCCGTATTTGCGATGGTAGGCCATGGTAAGGGCTTCTGCATATCGCTTCGCCTCATCGTAAACACTGCGCGGCCCTATGGGATTTACATGACCCCAGTATTCCTCAGGTTGGGGATTCACTTCGGCATCACCGTAGACTTCGGAAGTCGAGGCCAGCAGGAAAACAGAGTCAGTCTCTCTTGCTAACTCGAGCATGTTATGAGTTCCAAATGCCTCTACTTTCATTGTTTCGATTGGATGCCTCAGATAGTCTTTAGGACTAGCAGGACAGGCAAAGTGAAGAATGTAGTTTAGGCCTTGGGTGTTGGGGCTTGGGCGTTGGGTCCTGGACATCAGGACATCGAGATCAAGCGGTTTGCTAACGTCGTGCTCGATGAAGATGAAGTTCTCGTTCTCTAGGAGATGGGCTATGTTCTTTTTTCTACCGGTCAGTAAGTTATCAATGCAGATCACTTGATGCCCTTCCGCAATGAGCCGATCACACAAGTGAGAGCCCAGGAAGCCAGCACCGCCGGTGATTAGGGTCTTGGGCCTTGGGTGTTGGGGATTAGGGGATAAATTCTTTTCAAGCATTACTATTCCGCTCCTTTAGAGAGTTGATGAGCCCATTGCGCACTCTGCCAACTTCGTTATACCCTTCAAGCAGTTTGCCAGAACGCTCAGGAGACAAGTATCCCAGATCCCTTGATAAGATCAAGTGATACTTCGTCTCTTCCAAAGAACCACGAGCGTTATAGAGGAACTGAATGTATTCCTTCAAAGTGTTTCTGCCCTTCCCTTCAGCAATATTAGCTGGAATCGAGGCTGCTGAACGGCAAAGTTGGTCTACCAATCGGAACCGCTCATCTTTGGGAAATTCCTTTGTTATCTCGTAAATCTCTAGCACAAGTGCGTGCGCCTTCTGCCAGACTTCTAGTTGAGCAAAACTCTCCATTCATTTCTCCCTAAGACCTAAGCCCCGAAACCTAACTCCTGCCGATTCCGTAGTAGGTGAACCCCATTTCTCTAAGCTTGGCCGGATTATACAGGTTCCGACCATCGAAGACCACTGGTTTTTCCATCAATTCCTTCATCTTCTCAAAGTCAGGGCTACGGAATTCGGGCCATTCCGTAACCAAAATGAGCGCCTCTACCCCCTCCAAAGCGGCGTAGACATCATCGAAGTAAGAGACTCTGTCAGCAAAGATAGACTTAGCTACCTCATTCGCTTCGGGGTCGTGGGCATGCACCTCAACGCCATGCTCTAGCAACCTATTGATGATTGTAACCGAAGGGGCCTCCCGCATATCATCAGTGCCTGGTTTGAAAGCTAGTCCCCACACAGCGATCTTGCGCTCCTTGAGATCACTGTTGAAGTGGTCGTAGATCTTTTGGAAGAACCTCTCTCGCTGGGCGAAGTTCACTTCGTCAACTGTTTTGGCAATCCTGAGTTCATAGCCAGCGCTTTCGGCTGTCTTGATCAGGGCCTTAACGTCCTTAGGGAAACAAGAACCGCCATAGCCTACCCCGGGAAAGAGGAATTGGTAACCTATCCGTTTATCTGCACCAATCCCCCTCCGAACATTCTCCACGTTTGCCCCCACCTGCTCGCAGAGGTTCGCTATCTCGTTCATAAATGAGATCTTGGTGGCAAGCAAGGTGTTAGCAGCATATTTAGTCATCTCGGCACTCTCAATGTCCATTACGATGATCGGGTTCTCCGTCCGGACAAACGGCGCGTACAGTTCCTTCATGATCTCCGCCACCCGGACATCATCCGTGCCAATGACCACCCGATCGGGCTTCATGAAATCAGTGAGTGCGGTACCTTCCTTAAGAAATTCAGGGTTAGAAGCAACATCAAATTCACGGTCAGTCAGCCCAGAGATAATCTCCTTTACCCTGCGGGTGGTCCCCACTGGAACAGTGCTCTTGGTAATAACGATTTTGTAATCATCCATCGCCGTCGCAATATCCTTGGCCACAGCAAAAACAGCGCTTAGATCACCAGAACCATCGTCATTGGGGGGTGTACCTACAGCGATAAAGATAAGTAGGGAACTCTGGACTCCTTCCTTCAGGTTTGTGGTAAACGTTAGCCGCCCCTCTTTTGTGTTCCTCTTAACCAGGTCGTCTAATCCTGGTTCGTAAATAGGGATCCTGCCTTTGTTCAGGTCTTCGATTTTTCCCGCGTCGCTGTCAATGCAGGTAACATTGTTTCCGCTCTCTGCTAGACATGCTCCTGCTACAAGGCCAACGTAACCCGTACCCACCACTGCTATCTTCATCGACTACCTCCTAGACCCGGTCGTACGCTATCGATGGACCACAATATAAACCTCGACATCGGACGAGAGCCTCTTGGTTCTCTCTGAGGAGCCAAGCCAAGTTTGAGATCGGACACGCTACTACTCATCATTCACGTCCTTCTCCTTGAACGCTCCCGCCCACTTGGCAACCTCGTCTACGATCGCATGCCAGCCGAAACCGAATCCAAACGCCATCGCGAAGAGGCGAACGGCGGTTTCTGCGCCTTGCCCTATTGATGGAACATTAAACTTCGGGAAGATGAGCACAGTGACGATCATTCCTACAATGACCGAACCAATCGCCGAATAGATGTAGCGCTTGCTAAAATGAACGACTTTCCCATCGCGCAGCTTGCGCACCCACGGGAAGAACACGCGAGCGAGAACACCTAAGAAGATACCGGAAAGCTCTAAGGGTAGCAAGGATCAGTCCTCAGTCGGTAGTCAACAGTCGATGGTCGAAAGCAACAAATCTCCAAAGAACCATAAGACAGCAATGTTCTATGAAGCACCCAGGCGATTATCGAAATCCACCACACTAATCTAGCTATGTCTCCTCCCTTCATTTGCCATTTATCGCTCCAATATCCTGATAACTTGTTCAATAACTTCGTCAAGCTTATCCGCTTCCAAATGACCTATCCGATACAAGATGATGCGCATATCGACGGTGAAGATGCGGTCTGGACGAATATTGCTCGTTCGCCTCAGACTGCCGTCTGCAAAGTCCTCATCACGGAGCTGAATGGCGTACTGGTTCCGGACCGTCTGACTCGTGATCTGGCAAAGAATTCGATCATCCCCTTCCAATTCAGCTATAACCAGCGCAGGACGCCGCTTGGCCTGAGAAAGATCCGAAAAAGGAAACGGGACCACGACTATACCCCCTTTCACAAACCTTGCCATGCCTCATCTTCCTCCGGCTTTAACCAATCCTTTCGCAAGGCAGACTCGCTGAGGAGAGCGGTTTCTAGATTCTCTTGGGTTGCTTTGTCCTTCAGAAATTGGACGAAATCGAGAACTTCCTGGAGAAAGACTGTGGGCAAGTTCTCCGCCTCACGGATAAGCGCCTCTTTTCTATCCATCATGATCCACCTCCCGGTTCCTAGTTTACCATTGGTCCCATAGCAAAACCAATCCGCTACTCCATAACCCTTAATCCTTTCTTGGTTCTTGGTCCCTGGTTGTTAGTTCTTGGCGACAAGCCCCTAGTGCTTGGTTCTTGGATATTTGCCAAAGCTGCTCCTTCGCTTTCAGCGAGTTGATCAGCCCATTGAGCAATTTCCCTACATTATCGCAACGATCACGAAGACAAGTATAATACTCTTGCCTTACAAAACACAGGTCTTTGCCCAGCAGCAAGAGGTACTTGGTCTCCTGGCCCTGTGAAATAGTCTGATTTTCCGTGATTGCACGGGGCAGGCCCTGTGAAACAGGCCTCTTTTCTGTCATCCTCTGCCGTGTCTGTGCTTCACACTCAGACAGGCCCCCTGCGCCTCTGCGCGAGACCATCTTCTATTTTTCTCCCGCGGAGCTACTACACCGAGTGAAAGTCAAAATCCTTTTCTCCCGCAGAGACGG
>Ga0075123_10000615_pt1 | contig 18455 bp, 15 predicted proteins | sample AntAceMetag02UKX_FD_69808 | JGI IMG/M metagenome (GOLD analysis project Ga0075123, IMG submission 69808) | Saline lake microbial communities from Ace Lake, Antarctica - Antarctic Ace Lake Metagenome 02UKX | ecosystem: Environmental > Aquatic > Non-marine Saline and Alkaline > Saline | place... | reverse complement strand
GAATACGGAAATATAAATAAAATAAAAACATCTTTAATTAAAGCACTTGAAGAAGCAACAATATTTCAGAGGGAAGAATTAGAAGAAATTATTAATAAAACGGTGGTTTTACAGTTCGATCTGTTAGTAAGACCTAACATAACATTATTAAGTATATTTTATAAAAACAAGTCGGAACGAATAAAGAGTGAAATTCTAAATATATTAGAAGGTCTTGATGACAAGCGAATTTTTATAAAAGAATTAATAAAAGAGATAAAATCGTTTGATCAGTATCATATTGTTGAAGAAGATTTTAATAAAATTTTTAATAAGACCGAAAAAGAAATTTATGAAAAGGATTTTCTCAATGCTTTCATTTCTGATGTAAAAAGTTTCTCTGAATTTTTAGGCATGATCCGCGGATATGATAATCAGAAGATAAAAATTGATCTTGTTAATTTATTATTAGAACAAAGAAATCTTGTCAGGTATATACCTGCTTTTGATATTTTAGCTGAAGATACAATTAAAGTTGATGATATTGTTTCTGTACTTGGAGAGTTTATTAAAAAAGAACAAAATGGCGATCAGAAATCATCTACAGATGAGATTGATAAATTCATAATGTTTTCCGTGTCAAAAGAAAATATTGATGGTAATGGGTCAGATTCCGATATTGTCAAATTACCGGGCAACTTAACTGATACAATTAATAAAAATGATTTAAAACAAGCAAAAAATTATTATCAGAAGAAAAGAAAAAAAGTAATCAGAATAACCAACGTAGATCAAGATCCGTATGATCTTATTATCAAAAGAAGCAAGATAGAAGAACAACCTGACGGTCCATTAGATTCTTTGAAAAACTTAATTGAAGAAAAAAACGAAAGATTTATCATTAAAAAGATATTTGATAACAAAAAAATGGATTATATTCAGTTTATTGATCAATTAGATGTAATAGAAAGCTGGAAAGAAGCAAAAGAAAAAATTGATAAAGAATTATTTTTCAGATCAGTTAAGCCCTTTTCAAAAGAAGCACTGAGGCTGGGCGATTTGGTGTTTAATAGATATTTTCCCAAAAAATATTTTTAACCCAAATTGTTTTTTAACTAAAATAAAATTCACAAAAAAAAAGAGGATCAAAATGAAGAAATCAAACCATAATTTCAGAAAAGTATTAAGGGGATTAATGGTATTTCTCTTTGTTTTTGGATTATTTTTTACGGGCGCTAAAGCGATTGACGATGCTGATAAAAAGGAAAAGAAAGGATTAATAACTTACAAAGACGGTCGCGTTCGAAAAAGAGAGATAAACGGTGATGACTGGAAAACTGCGAATATTAATTCATCTGTCTTGACAGGAGATAGGATTAGAACCTACAGAAAGTCAAGAGCGGAACTGGAATTACTGAAATTGGATTTGATCAGAATGGCGCCGGAAACAATTATTGATGTAGTAAAACTTTATGAAGAGACCAGGACTCAACAAAAAGAAACAAAAATAGCATTGCAAAAGGGAAATATTTGGGCAAAAATAAAAAAGAAAAATAAATCCACTAATTTTGATATTTCCGCTCCGGTTGCTGTGGCTGCAATTACCGGTACAGTATTGAGAATGGGAGTAAAGGCAGATTCATCAACAGAACTAAAGGTTTATAATGGAGAGGTAAAAATCACCAACGCACCGGAAAAAACAAATTTAACCCCTAAAATAATAAAATCTTATGAGGTTTCTGGTCCTCATGAAATACAGGGTCCCCACGAAGTCTCCATGGAAAAGTGGGTTTATATTGTAAAGAACATGCAAAAAATAATTTTGGACAATAAAGGCAATGTTAAAAAAGTCGGTGATTTTAGTTTAACAGATAAAGATGAACAGTCGGACTGGGTGAAATGGAATTTGCAGCGGGATAATATAAGAAAATAATTTATTAATTATATTTGATTAAGGCGCACAATAGTTTTTAATTCTATGTGCGCTTTTTTGTTATACTTTTTAATTGACATTTTTGAAATATTTGTCATATTGATAATAGATTATTACGATGAAACAGAGTCACTAATTGGCAAAACGATTCTGGGCAAAACTATTAAAATGATAGATTTACATTTTTTCATTCCTTCTTTTTGATATCAATTGTTTTGCCCTAAATAGTTTTGCCTTTCTATTTGAACCCGAATAGTTACAGCAAAACAAAAAAAATTAGAACCCAAAGCCGGCAGAAAAATAAACAACATTCCTCCCGTCACTCATTCGTCCCAGGGAAAAAGAAATCGGACCGATTGGTGTATCGAGCGCAAGAGAGCTGCCAATACCCTGAAGAAAATCTTTTGGTTGTATATCGATGGAATTTTTCCATGTTGCACCGATGTTGTATTTAAGACTCCAGTAAACGTCAATCGGAAATGCAAAGGGAAATTTATAACGGTATTCTAGACTGCCGAGTACAATATGCCTTCCAATGCGTTCATTTTCTCTTAATCCGAAAAATGATGATTGTCCGCCCAGGCGAAATTGCTCAATGAAAGGAGTGGTCAAATCCGAGGTGCCCCAGCATAATTTGGGATGAATGGTATTACGTTTCAAAAACGTTGAGTAAAAATCTAATGAAGAAAAGAGTTTAAAAAATGAAGTCTGACTATTCAAAATAGTTGATGAAGATAATTTATAAGAAAAGATGTAATATTTACCAGTTGTTGGAAATGGGAATTTATCCTGTGTATCAACGATAGATCGAAGTTCAATTGTTTTTAAATCGTAATTGCCTGTCGGATAGCCGTACCCGGAAACTGATTGTAAACTAATATTTTTTACAGCAGTAATTATTGATAAAATACCCAGCCGTTCAATCTGGCGACCGACTGAAATTGAAAGTCCGTTTTCCTTGCGAAGATATTCTCCTGTTGTTTGCCCCTTTTCATAAATGAAATTTTTAATCTGTTGATGATAAATTTCAAAATTATTGGTTAAGAAAGTATTGAAGATACGGTCAGAACGAAATTTAAATTTTATTATTTTATCTCTTGCGCCATATTGACTTTGGAATGCTATCGTATTAGCTAATCCCAAAAAATTTTCATCTACTAATTCAATCATCGCTTTATTTTTTCTTTCCAGATCATAACGATAACCGAGCCGAACAATACTAAAAGCTTTCTCATCAACTTTAATTTTCACATTTGCCTGATTGTGAACATTTGTAAGTTCAAAGGAAACGGTTTTAAAAAGATTTGAACTGTAAATATTATTCATTCCTTTATCGATTTCATTAATATTTAAAATGTCGCCAACCTTTAAAGGAAATTCCCTTAATATAACATAATTTTTGGTTCTTTTATTACCTTCAATCAAAATAGAAGAAACAATGCCCTCATTCAAATGAATGATCAGGGTGTCATTGACTAAACGAATATCACTAATATTTATTAAAACGTACCCTTTATTTTTGTACAGTCCAATGATTTTTGAAATGTCTTTTTTGGCATCATTGCAGTTAATTGGAATGTTTGGTTTGCTATTAATTTGAACCTGCAACAAGGAATCTGAAAAAATAGTATTTCCTTCAAAGCTTATAACAGAAAAACATGGATTGGGTTTTAATGAATAAGCGGCTTTCAATAAGCTGTCATTAATTATTGTGCATTTTGTTTTGACATTTTTGAAATATCCAGTTTTGTAAATAGATTGCATTGTTTGATAAATATCTTCGTAAGAAGAAGTGGTTTTAATTGTTTTTTTTATTTCCTGTTCTGCAATTGATTTTAAAAACACATCAGATTCCAGAATTTTTATTGCCTGAATAAAATAACTCCTTTGGGACAGGTTATTTTGATTTTTCTTTTGAATTAAGTCTTTAATTTTTTTAATGTGAGTGAGAGCTTGGCGCCTGCCTTCTTGAATTAATTGCTCGACAAATTCAAAATCATCCGATTTATAATCACTGAGATCAGGCTTAATAAGCACATCTGCTGCTAATCGTTGATTAGCATTTTTCTCCGATTGCATGATGGATGTAACTTGATCTGCAACCTTCCAGGGAACATTAAGGTTGTGCTTTTCATTGAGTTTGGAAGATGTATCCAGGGCGATCACAAGGTCGGCGCCTAAATCCCGGACTTCATTGACTGGAATATTGTTAATGAGCCCGCCGTCAACGAGCATCATGTTATCCCTGGCAACAGGATCAAAAAGCAACGGCACCGCGGAAGAAGATCTCATTGCTTCGGCTAAATTTCCATCTTTTAACAGCACTTTTTTTCCGGTTATCAAATCGCAGGCTAAGGCGCGGAAAGGAATTTTTAATTGGTCAAAGTTAGAACTAATTTGAAAATCCGCCCTTAATGTGAGACTGGTTAAAATTGAAGTTAATTTTTGTCCTGGAGTTATTGCCTGGGGAATTGACAATTTTGTTCCATCAAATCTCAGTTGCAAAAAAGCCTTTCCACTTTCCTGTTTTTGAGCAATAAATAAATTTGTTCTGGGAGGTTTGTCCTTCATTATATTAGCCCAATCAATGCTTTTCGTAATTTCAGCAATTTGGTGCGGCGAATAACCAGATGCGTAAAGTCCCCCAACAATACTTCCAATACTTGTACCAACGATAAAATCGACAGGAATATCATTTTCCGCCAAAACTTGCAATATGCCGATCTGGGCAAATCCTCTGGCGCCGCCTCCGCTGAGCGCTAATCCAATTTTAGGACGTTTTAATTGTTTATGTGGAATGAAAACATAAGGTGGTTTTTCGATATTTCCAAACTCTAAATTTATTTCTTTTATTGTTTCAGAATTTGAAAATAATGATGAATGGAAATATAATATAAGGAGACCAATTGAGACAAATATTTTAAATTGTTGCTTCATTTCAATCAAAATTTAAACAGTAAGATTTTCAAATTTTAACGATATAAAAGATAATAAGGTTCAAAAATATTTGAGTTTATAAAATTAAATTTGACTTTAACGAATTTATTTTGTAATTTTAAATTAATTATGGTGCAACCAAATAAAAATAAAATAATTATACTTATAAGTATTTTTGCATCTTTAACCGCCGTTGGGGCTTTTATTAAAATTCCATTGCCATACGTTCCAATAACATTGCAGACGTTTGTTGTAATTATGAGCGGCAATTTATTGGGCGCCAGGTATGGAGCAGTCAGTCAAATTTTGTACATTTCAATAGGACTTCTTGGCGCACCAATATTTGCTCTTGGAGGCGGCCCCGGATATATTTTTCAACCTACTTTTGGATATTTGTTAGGTTATCCCGTTAGCGCTTTTTTTATAGGAGTGATTATTAGATTATTATTGCCAGATTTTGAGAATAAAAAATATTCAGAAGTTAGATTTTTTTCGTCATTATTAATATCGGATTTGATTGGTGTGTTGTTTATTTTTCTTTTTGGACTCAGCTATTTTTATTTAAATTTAAAATACAGTTTTTATTTAAATCTTGAAACATCAGCGTTAAATACTGGAATGGACTTGAAAAGCATAGTTCGAACTGGTTTTTTAGTTTTTATTCCAATGGATTTAATAAAAGTAGCATTGGCTTCTCTGTTTACCGTAAAATTGAAAAGATTACAAATTTTTCGTTTAGCTTAAATACTTAATCCACCGAAAAAGTGCAGACTCGCAATGTTTCAAAAAAAATCTTTGTATCAGACTGAAAATAATTATGAGGACAAATCATGACCCATTATGTCATTGGAGTTGATGGCGGAGGTACAAAAACAGAACTTGTTTTAATAGATCTTTGTGGAAATGTAGTGGGAAAGGAAAGAGTTGGAAGCACCAACTACCAGGCAGTTGGCGCTGAAAGACTTAGAGACGAATTACTCGAGGGATTTAGCGCCATAATTAATGCAACCAATGTTGCGACAGATCGAATAGATAATATATTTTTAGGTCTGGCTGGAGCAGGACGGGAGAAAGATCAAAAGGAAATAAAGGCTCTATTTGATGACACAATATTCAGCGGAAAAATTATAGTTGACAGCGATGCTATCATTGCTCTTGCCGGTGCTTTTGGAACAACTCCGGGAATTGTCATCATCGCCGGTACTGGTTCAATTTGTTTCGGAAGCAATGATGAAGGAAAAATAGCTCGATCAGGAGGTTGGGGGTATTTATTAGGAGATGAAGGAAGCGGCTATTATATTGGCAGAGAGGCCATTATTGCATCGCTGAAAGACTTTGATGGACGAGGGGAAAAAACAAGACTAAAAAAAAAGTTAATGCAACGCTTTGAAATTGATTCCATGGATAAAATAATTCCAATGATCTATCAAAACAAAATAGATAGAATAGAAATCGCAAATATTGCGCCGTTAGTATTTGAACTCGCCAATCAAGGAGATTTAACTTCAAAGGACATCGTTAGAAAGACAGGTCTCGAAATGGGATTGTTGGCAAAGGCTGTGGCGAATCAACTGGGATTTTCAGGAGAAGAAATTAAAGTGGCGTTAATTGGTAGTATTTTTAAGCAAAAAGATTTATTGATAAATCACATTTCAAAAGAATTGTATGAAATATCATGGAATGTAACGATTACTGAGCCGAGATTTCAGCCATCGTACGGCGCAGCGCTAATGGCTATGAAGAATAAAAATATTAATATAGATGAGACGTTATTATCGAATCTTGAAATGTCGATAAATAAATTTGTGGAACAGTAATGAAACGCTTGATAGACCTGTTTAAGAAGAAGAAAAAAATTGTCATTGGCTTAATGACCGGAACTTCAATGGATGGGATCGATGCTGCGTTAGTAAACATTACAAATAGTGGAAATGATACAAAAATTGAGGCGCTGAAATTTATAACAGTCCCGTATCCTCAAAAATTGCGAGAACGATTATTAATAATTTCTCAACCTGGAGGAGGAACGGTTGATGAAATCTGTCGATTGAATTTTTTGCTTGCACAATATTATGTTGAAGCCATTTTTAAAATCTGTAAAATATCAAATATTGATATATCTGAAGTAGATTTAATTGGTACGCACGGACAGACAATTAACCATCTTCCAGATGCTGAAGAATATTTAGGAAGAGCAATAAGATCCACTTTACAAATAGGAGAGCCATCTTTCGTTGCTACAAAAACAGGAGTTGTTACTGTGGGAAATTTCAGAAGCGCTGATTTAGCGCTTGACGGGCAGGGCGCACCGTTAATTCCCTATTTTGATTTTCTTTTATTCAACTCAGAAAAATACAATCGGGTTCTTTTAAATATTGGGGGAATCGCCAACGTTACGATTCTTCCGAAAAAGTCATCAGCAGAAAAAGTGTTAGCATTTGATACAGGTCCGGGCAACATGGTAATCAATGCATTAATGAAAAAATATTTTAATAAAGATTATGATGAAAATGGATCAACAGCCCAGAAAGGTAAAATTTCTGTACAACTTCTCAAAAAGTTGAAGTCTCATTTTTATTTTAGCAAGCCCTTGCCAAAATCAACAGGAAGAGAAGAATTCGGAAACGAATTTGTAAAAAAATTAATAAAATCTGCGGAAGCTTTGAACCTAAGTTCTGAAGACATTATTGCCACAGCTACTGAATTGACAGCTAAGACAATTGCTGATGCGATAAAATATTCCGGTTTAGTAATTAGCCAGGTGGATCAGTTGATTATAAGTGGTGGCGGAGTTCACAATAAAACCTTAATGAAATCCCTGATGAAAAAATTTAGCAGCAGCGAAGTTTTAGACTCTGATAGTTTAGGTATTTCAGGCGATGCAAAAGAGGCAATTTGTTTTGCTATGCTGGCTAATGAAACAATTTGCGGCAACCCGGCAAATTTACCTTCAGTTACCGGAGCAGAACGAGCGACTGTTTTGGGTTCGATTAGTTTGCCGTAACAAAAGGGATCACTGCGGAGAGAAATAAGATTGGATTTATTGTCCCAAAAAGAGAAAAAAAATGTTGAACCCTATTCCAAATTAGCGTCTATTTATGACGATCTGATGTTTCATGTTGATTATAAAAAATGGGCACACTATATTCATCAAATTATTAGAGAATGGCAGCCGCAATGTAATTCAATTTTGGACATCTCCTGTGGAACAGGTAGTTTTCTATTAAGTTTAAAATCAAAGGGAATAGAGCGTGTTGGATTTGATCTCTCTTTTGATATGGTTAAAATCGCCAATCAGAAGATAAAAACAGGCGCTCAACATATTTCTTTTTATCAAGGCGATATGATATTTTTCCATCTGAAGAAAAAATTTAATGTTGTAGTATGCCTTTATGATAGTATAAATTATTTGCCAGACTTTAGTATTTGGAGGAAATTATTTGATAGTGTTTCAAATATTTTAAGTGAAAAAGGATTGTTTGTTTTTGATATTTGTACAGAAAAAAATTCGGTGAAATATTTTAACAATTACTCTGAGAAACACGGCGGGATTGATTATGAATATTTAAGAGAAAGCAGTTATGATAGGAAAAAGCATATCCATGAAAACAAATTTGCAATTAATTTTAAAAAAGAATTAAACGAGTATGTGGAAACGCACCGGCAAAAAATATTTTATTTGAAAGAAATAATAAAATTTTTTCAATTAACAAATTTTCAGTTATTGGGATATTTCGATGATTTTTCTTTCAAGAAGGGAAGCGAGGAATCGTTGAGAGTTAATTTTGTGTTGCAAAAGAAATAAGGTGTTTTATGATACAGATTTCAAATGTTGTAGCAAAATATCCTGGCGGAGAAGGACTCGATCATGTTAATTTAACAGTTGGTCCAGGAGAATTTGCTTACCTGGTCGGTCCCAGCGGAGCGGGTAAGAGCAGCGTTTTAAAATTAATTTATATGGATATTTTTCCTTTATCAGGATTTATGAAGGTTGACAATTTAATTTCGCTGAACTTAAAAAAAAGACAGATTCCCTATCTGCGAAGAAGGTTGGGAATTATTTTTCAAGATTTTAAATTGCTGACAGATCGAAATGTGTTTGAAAATATCGCTTTTGCACTCCACGTAACGAACGCTCATAGAAGGAACATTAAAAGAAAAGTGTTAAGAGTATTGGCGGATGTGGGTTTGAGCCACAAAAGAAATAAAAGGCCAAATCAATTATCGGGCGGTGAACAGCAACGAGTGGCTATTGGCAGGGCCCTTGTTAATGAACCAATTATTTTGCTTGCTGATGAAGCAACGGGTAACCTGGACCCTGAATCAGAAGAAGAAATTATTCAACTGCTTGAAAAAATAAATGCAACGGGAACCGCCATTTTAATGGCGACACATGATAACAAATTAGTACGTGGGAAAAACAGAAAAATTATAAGAATTAAAGATGGAAGAACATTATAATTGAGTAGAGGATATTTATATTCAATTGTCGAAGGGTTTAAAGGATTAAAACGGGCGAAATTTTCTGCGTCTGTTTCAATTTTTACAATTTTCTTAACTCTGATTTTAATAGCTGTGTTATTGATTTTTATCTTTAATGTGAATCGGGTAGTGAGCCAGATTCAATCAAGGATGGAGTTAGAGGTTTTCATTGATAATTCGTTTACGCAGGAACAGATTGATAGTCTTAATCAGCAAATTTCAAGAATAGAAGGGGTCGAAAGTGCTCACTTCGTTTCAAAGGAAGAAGCGGCAGCAATTATCGAAAAGCAATTGGGGCAGGATGTTTTTGAAATTTTAGATGAGAATCCACTGCCAGCATCTTTTCAGATAAAATTAAAATCCTCTTTTCACTCAGCACAAAAAACACAAACAATTTTTGATAACCTGCTGAAATTAGATGGGATTGATGATATACTTTATCGCCACGATTTACTTGCTTTATTAGAAAAATACATCCACATTTTTCTGATAATTATGATTATTATTGGCACATTGTTAGCATTTGGATCTATTGTTTTAGTTTCCAATACTATTAAATTGGTTATTTTTTCGCGTAGAACAATAATAGAAATTATGAAATTAGTTGGGGCGACAAAAAGTTTTATTAGCAGACCTTTCGTTGTAGAAGGAATTGTTCAGGGCATCGCTGGAGGTGTTTTGGCGTCATTATTTTTTTATTGTTTGTTTAAAATCATTAAGTTGGAAATTCCTGGATTAATATTGATCGATCAAAGAATTTATCCGATTCTTTTGTTTTTAGGTTTTTTGTTTGGCTTTGTAGGAAGTATGGCAGCTATCAGAAAATTTTTAAAGTATTGAGAAAAAAAAACTTAAGAAAGTAACAATTTCTACAATAAGTTGTTCAATTTAATCTCAAAAAAAACTTGACTTTTAAATAAATAATTGATACTTTTCAGTTTGTAAAATTTGGCACTTAATGGCATCTTGATGTATAAAAATATAAGGAAGTTAAAATGAAAAGAACATTTCAACCGAGTAGAAGAAAAAGAGTGAACAAGCATGGCTTCAGAGAAAGAATGAGCACCAAAGCAGGCAGGCTGGTTTTAAAAAGACGTAGGGCAAAGGGAAGAAAAAAACTTACTGTTAGTGATGAATAACTTTAAATTCTATGGTAACAGAACCTACAAATTTTAAGTTACGAAAAAAGGAGATTCTTCGTGGAAGAAATAGTTTTAGTAATGTTTTTAAAAATGGGAAGCTGATTTCTGGTAAATATGGTTCTATTTTATATATAAAATCGGATTCAAAAAAAATTGGTTTTGTTGTTTCAAAAAGGTTTAAAAAAGCGGTTTTCAGGAATAGACAAAAAAGATTGTTAAGAGAAATTTATCGGTTAAACAAAAACAAATTCCCGGATAATTATCATATTGTTTTGTTAGCAAAGGGCAAGACAGACGATTTTTCTGTTTTGATGCAGGACATTTTAAGTTTACTGAACAAAGTTGATGTTTAAAAAGCCTCTCAATAAAGCGAACAATAAATTTTAAATATGGTTTTTTTTAACGGGTAGATCAATTTTTATTTTTATTTTTTTTAAAATAGCCTTTATTATGAAATATATTTTAATATATTTAATTAAATTTTATCAGAAGGCGATTTCGTCTTTTTTTTTACCATCGTGTAGATTTTATCCCACGTGTTCAGAATATTCAGTTCAATCAATTAATAAACATGGGACTATTAAGGGATTGGTTTTGTCTGTCTGGAGAATTTTAAGATGTAACCCTTTTAACAAGGGTGGTTATGATCCGGTAAAATAATTTTTTACCACTAATTAAGTATTGTATCGTAATTAAAATATAAATGAAAAATTGTAATAGCATGTTACATGGGAACCAATAATGGATAAAAAAACAATCTTTGCATTTTTATTAATCGGGTTTATTTTAATACTTACTCAGACGGATTTTTATCGTGATAAGATATTGAAATTACCACCGAAGCCGGTCGTAACAGGGGCTCAATCAGATAGTAGTTTTTCACAACACGATCAGCCCAGGCAAATAAAAACAGTGAACGGAACAACCGCTCCAATTAAAGCAATAGAAAAACCTGTTCCCGCAACGGATGAATTTGCAAAAGAAGAAAATGAGCTGGCAGTCTTAATGGGCAAGGATAAAGATGCGAAGTTTGAAGATGTTGTTATCGAAGCAGATTATTACACTGCCAGGATTAACCCCAGGGGCGCAGTAGTATCAAGCTGGGTGTTAAAAAATTTTGCTTACCAGGGTGACGAAAAAGTAGAACTCATTGAAAATGATTACGGAAACCTGGGCATCTATTTTGTGAACAATGAAGATACAATATATACTTATGACGCCTATTTTAAACCAGATAGAAACAGCATAATTTTTGAAAGAAACAATTATGTTGATTCTGTAAAATTTGTATTAGATATTGGAGATGGTCGTCAATTAATTAAGACGTTTGTCTTTCATAAAAATGAATATATTATTGATTTAAAAGTTGACATAAAAAAGCTAGCAACAGAATTCGATAAAAGTCAGTATTTTTTAGCATGGCAGTCAGGGCTAAAATATACTGAATTAGATTACTCGGGTCACATTAGCAAGGAAGATGTTCAGGCTGCAAAAGCTTATGTTTACCAGGGAGGAAGCAAAGAAGATTTAAGCTTATCCGATAAGCCTTATCAAAAAAAATCGCGCTCAGATTTTAGCGGTGTTGTTGATTGGGCAGCGATAAGGACAAAATATTTTGCCATGATAATCCTTCCGGACAAAGAGGATGAAATTGAGCCAGAGTTGTCCGGCGAAACCACTCCTATTTACAGAGATTCAGACCTAAAAGATAGGGTTAATAAAATATATTCGATTGCTTTGAAAAATAAGATATCGCCATCAGCGAATATAAAATCTGTTTCACAGCGTTTTCGAGTTTACTTGGGTCCGTTGGATTATTATATTATTAAGGATTACCACCCAACCCTGGCAAAAATAATGGATTTTGGTTTTACATTATTCCGACCGTTTGCCAAGGCAGTTTTGTGGGTATTTATTTTTATGCATAAATTCATTCATAATTATGGTATCGTCTTAATACTTTTTTCTATCCTGATAAAAGTTATCGTATGGCCATTGACGAGAAAAAGCTATGCTTCAATGCAAAGAATGCAGACGTTGCAGCCGAAGATGGCAGAATTGAAAGAAAAATACGCAAAAGACCCGCAGCGAATGAATAAAGAGACGATGAAGCTCTACAAACAAGAGGGTGTTAACCCTGTTGGCGGGTGTTTGCCGCAACTTATACAGATGCCGCTTTTGATTGCAATTTTTATTGTTTTTAGAAATACAATAGAACTTCGGGATGCTGCATTTTTCTGGTGGATAAAGGACCTTTCTGCGCCAGATACAATTTTTCAACTTTCGTTTTCGATTCCGTTTTATGGAAATTTTGTAAATGTGCTTCCGATTGTTATGGGTGTTACCATGTTTTTTCAGCAAAAGATGACCATGAAAGATCCGAAACAAAAAGCAATGGTCTATTTAATGCCAATATTTTTTACATTACTTTTTAATTCTTTTCCATCAGGGCTAAATTTGTATTACGCATTGTTCAATGTTTTTTCCATCGCTCAACAGAAATGGGCGCCTGAGAAAAAAGATCAAGATCAACCTAAAGAGATAAAAAAAGCACAAGCTCCGTTAAAAAAAGTTAAAGGTAAAAATATTAGATATAAAAAAGGATAAATTACCTCTTTGAATCAAGACCCTGAGTTTTAAAAAGCCCTATCGTATTGTTTTGGTGGGGCTTTTTGTGTATAATGTCATTTTGCCGTAAATAATTATTTGTAGCTGATTAGCTGGCTTATTACAAAACATTTAAATCATTACGAAAAGAAATGATTTGAGAATATGAGTGTTTTTGTTTGGTGAATAGATAAAATTTTATCACTAAAACCGGAGTGGAAAATTTGGGAATAACCCAGGTTGGATAGTCTTTAAGGATTACTATGAAAGAATCCATTTTAGATGATACAATTGCTGCCATTTCAACACCGCCCGGACAGGGAGCAATTTCTATTGTTCGACTAAGCGGAGCGATGACGTTTGATATTGCAAAAAAAATATTTAAGCCAAAAGAAAAATTTGATGCAATAGCCTCGTGGAAAGCAACGCTTGGTAAAATATATGATAACAATGGTGAGATTGATGAAGTCATTCTTATCAAGTTTAAAAGTCCCAATTCTTATACCAAAGAAGATATGGTTGAGATCAACTGTCACGGCGGGGTTTATGTCAGTAGAAGAATTTTAGAATTGATTTTAGATAATGGAGCAAGAATTGCTCAGCCCGGTGAGTTTACACTGCGGTCATTTTTAAATGGGCGTATGGATCTTTCCCGGGCAGAGGCCGTGGCTGATTTAATACAATCACAGACTGAGGTTAGCCTTCAGGCGTCGTTGAATCAATTAGATGGAAAATTGTCAGAAAGAATTACAAAAATTCGCGCTTTAATCATTAACTCAGCCTCCTTGCTTGAATTGGAGCTTGATTTTTCAGAAGAAGATATTGAGTTTGTAAACAGGCAGGAATTGTTAAAGAAAATAAATAAGATAAAAGAAGAGGTGGAAAATTTGATCGTTACTTATCAAGCGGGCAGAATTGCCCGCGAAGGCGTAAAATTGGTAATTACAGGAAAGGCTAATGTTGGCAAATCAAGCCTGTTGAATCGATTGGTAAGGGATGAGCGGGCGATAGTAACAGATATACCAGGGACAACCAGGGACGCGCTTGAAGTACAATTAGATATTCAGGGCGTTTTGTTTAGAATTGTTGACACGGCTGGATTGAAAAAAACTGATGATCAAATTGAAATGGAGGGAATTCGGCGGGCAGAAAAACATTTGCGGTCAGCAGATATAATTGTTCATCTTTTTGATGGCTCGGATGAATTGGATGAAAATGATTTTGAGATAATAAAAAAAATCGAAAACATTCCCAATAAAAAGGTATTGCGTGTGGTAAATAAGACGGATTTGCTGCAAATATTAAACAGATCAAGGCTATTGGCAAATAGTGTGCAAATATTGTCAATATCCGCATTGCTTGGTTCGGGAGTAAAACAGTTTGAAGATTTTGTGTTACAAACAGTTTTAAAGGATGAAAATATATTTTCGCAGCAGGTTATTGTTACAAGCATCAGGCATTACAATGCGTTAAAAAAAGTGTTGGAAAGCTTGAACCGCGCAGTGGATGAAATTAAAAAGGAAGTGTCACCGGAATTTATTTCGGTTTATTTAAGAGATGCGCTGGATAGCCTGGGAGAGATAATAGGGGCTGTTACAAGCGAGGATATATTAAATAATATATTTTCAAAATTTTGTATTGGCAAATGATTAATGTTCCACGTGAAACTATTTGGTTGGAAATAGCATGTATAATAATGAAAAGAAATACGATGTGATTGTTGTTGGCGGCGGACATGCCGGGTGCGAGGCTGCGCTGGCTGCTGCTAGAATGGGTGCACAAACCCTGCTTATTTCGATGAACATTTCAACAATAGCCCAGATGTCATGCAATCCTGCAATCGGGGGGCTGGCAAAAGGACACCTGGTTCGAGAGTTGGATGCACTGGGTGGAGAAATGGGCAAAGCGACTGACGACGAAGGCATTCAGTTTCGAATGTTGAATAAATCCAAGGGGCCGGCAGTTTGGTCGCCAAGGGCGCAGACGGATCGATTAGGTTATTCTGTTCGGATGAGAAGAGCGCTTGAAAATCAGCAAAGCCTGGAAGTGAGACAGGAGATGGTCACGGATTTAATTGTAAAGGATAGGAAATGTGTGGGCGTCAGAATTTCTATTGGCTCAGCGATTTATGGCGGCGCAATTATATTGACTGCAGGTACTTTTTTAAATGGTTTAATTCATATTGGTATGTATAGCTATTCTGCTGGTCGTGCGGGAGAGTTTCCTGCGACAGGATTGACGGAAAGTTTGGAGAAGTTGGGGTTTGAATATGGCAGGCTGAAAACAGGCACGCCGCCCAGAATTGATGGGAAAACAGTAGATTTTGATCAAATGAAAATTCAGCATGGAGATCCCGATCCATCACCTTTTTCTTTTCAAACAAAAAAAATTGATATAGAGCAGGTACCCTGTTATCTTACAGCCACCAACGAGAAAACCCATGAGATTCTAAAATCCGGGTTTGATCGTTCTCCAATATTCACCGGCAAAATAGTTGGTACCGGTCCGCGTTATTGTCCATCTATTGAGACCAAAATTGATCAATTTTATGATAAGCCAAGTCACCAATTGTATCTTGAGCCTGAGGGTAGAAATACCAATGAATTTTATTTGAACGGTTTTGCAACCAGCCTGTCAGAGGATATTCAAAAAAAAGCGCTGTCCACAATTCCAGGATTGGAAAGAGCAAATATTACCCGGCTGGGTTATGCGATAGAATATGACTTTTTTCCACCGAGTCAATTGTATGCCACAATGGAAACAAAGCTGATTGAGAATCTCTATTTTGCAGGACAGATCAACGGAACTTCGGGGTACGAAGAAGCCGCTGTTCAGGGTTTTGTGGCTGCGGTAAATGCGGTACTCAAAAGTAGAAAAAAAGCCCCATTTGTTTTAGATCGATCTCAGGCTTACATTGGTGTTTTGATGGATGATTTGATAAACAGAGAGATTGAAGAGCCTTATCGAATGTTTACGTCATTGGCAGAGTATCGATTATTGTTAAGACAGGATAATGCTGATTTGCGGTTGGCTGAAACAGGATTCCGGCTGGGGCTTATCTCTTCGGATTTTAATTTAAAAGCAAAAAAGAAAATAGAGTTGATCGATAAATTTATTCAAGAATTTAAAACAACGATGATTGCTCCAGATCAAATAAATTTAATTTTGGAGAGAAGTGGGGGAGCACTGCTTCAGGAGAAAGAATCTTTTTATAAATTATTAAAGCGCCCCGAGATTAAGCTGGAGCAATTCAGGTCAATAGTGGATCACTCAATATTTAACGATGATCTTGAAAATGGCATTATGAAAGAAGTCAGGGAACAAGTAGAAATTGAAGTGAAATATGAAGGTTATTTCAAGCGCCAACAGGAGCAGGTCGTTAAATTTAAGAAAATGGAAGAAAGGCTCATTCCGGACAATTTAGATTATGATAAAATAATGTCGTTATCAAATGAGTCGCGGGAAAAGTTGAAGCGCATTAAACCGCGGTCAATAGGGCAGGCATCTAGAATAGCTGGTGTTTCACCGGCTGATATTTCTGTCTTATTGATTGCCTTGAAAAAACGTACGTATTAGAAATTGTTTCACGTGAAACAAGTTTGTTTTTAAAATTACAGTTACTCTATATGCAATTATTGAAAATTAGATTGAAGGCTGCGGGTATTCATTGCAGCGAAAGTGAATTGTTGGCTTTTAAAAAATATCATGATTTGCTCCTGGATTGGAGCAAAAAGACGAATCTTGTATCAAAAGCAGATCGCTTGAATATTGAAGAACGGCATTTTTTAGAATCAGTGGCGGTTTTGAGCACTATCGAAATAGCGCCGGGATCAAATATAGTTGATGTCGGCAGCGGCGCAGGATTTCCTTCTGTGCCGATAAGTTTGTTGCGTAGAGATGTGAATTTCCTTTTGGTTGAATCAAAGAGAAAAAAAACGCTATTCTTGAAACATATAATTACTCAGTTAGATTTAAAAAATGTTTCTGCGCTTTGTGAGAGATGTGAGAAGCTAACTGAAAAAAAAGAGTATTGGGGCTTTTTCGATTTTGTCTTCAGTCGTGCGGTTGGAAAGTTAGATGTGATTTATGGCTGGGTGCAAAACACAATGAAACCAGGCGCTGTTTTTGTAGCCTGGAAGGGCGGAAATATGGCGCCTGAAATTAGTAACTTTGTTTCGAAATATGGAAATAAAAGAATTAAGTTGTTGAAAATGGATGAGCGATTGGTAGATAAAGAAAAAGATCGGTCTTTGGTAATTATACAATAAAACGGAGAATAATAAAATTGGAATCAAACCTGTATAATAAATTGGAAACATTAATTACTGAAAAACAAAATTTAGAAACTTGTGGAATAGATAATATGACTGTTGAACAGGTTCTGAAAGTTATTAATGAACAGGATAAAACAGTTGCTTTTGCTGTGGAGAAGGAAATTCCATACATTGCAAAAGCGGTTGAAATTGTAGTGAATGCTATGAGAAATGGTGGCAGATTAATATATATCGGAGCAGGTACAAGTGGTCGTCTTGGCGTTTTGGATGCTTCAGAAATTCCACCGACATTTGGCGCTGATCCGAAAATGGTCCAGGGAATAATAGCAGGAGGACGGGAGGCATTGGTGCGAGCCCAGGAAGGAGCCGAAGATAAAAAAGAGGTTGGAGCGCAAGAATTAATGAATTTAAATTTCACTAATAAGGATGTCGCCTGCGGAATTTCTGCAAGTCGCATCACACCCTATGTTGTGGGTGCAATTGAAAAAGCAAATGAAGTTGGCGCGAAAACTATTTACATAACCTGTACCAATCGTGAGCAATTGGAACTCGATGTTGATGTTGCCATTTGTCCTGTTGTCGGTCCTGAGGTTATTATGGGGTCAACCAGAATGAAGTCAGGAACAGCAGAGAAATTGGTTTTAAATATGCTGACAACAACAACAATGATCCACTTGGGAAAGGTTTACAATAATATGATGGTTGATCTGGAAATGACTTCAAAAAAATTGGAAGAACGCTCCAAGCGGACTGTTGTAATGGTTACAGGCGTTGATTATGACACTGCAGAAAAGGTGTTGAAAGATGCGTATGGGCATGTTAAAACGGCGCTGGTAATGATTTTAAAGAAGGTCGATCGAGATGAGGCGCAACGCAGATTAAAAGCTTCTGATGGGTTTGTTCGGGGGGCATTGGAGATGGGGAGTTAGGTGCAGGTTGTGCAAGACGGTAGGTATTTAATTTTTTCCCAACCGATAGAAACAACCCAACAGTCCGTATGTTTAATATAGTTTAAAACTTTCATAATTATTTTATAGTCTTAAAATAAAGAATAAACTATAAATTGAATAAATGGAGGCTGCCATGGGACAAAATAAGAAA
>Ga0075123_10000611_pt1 | contig 18482 bp, 15 predicted proteins | sample AntAceMetag02UKX_FD_69808 | JGI IMG/M metagenome (GOLD analysis project Ga0075123, IMG submission 69808) | Saline lake microbial communities from Ace Lake, Antarctica - Antarctic Ace Lake Metagenome 02UKX | ecosystem: Environmental > Aquatic > Non-marine Saline and Alkaline > Saline | place... | reverse complement strand
ATTACTCGAATCCGAAACCGCCGGGAAGTAGCACAAACAGAGCCTGCTGTTTAATTGAACTGGAATTTTTATTGCGCTTGAGACGATTGCGATATGGCAATAGTTGATATTAAAAATCTTTGCAAGGTTTACGACCTTGGCTCGTTCGATGTCTCGGCGCTTAGCAGCCTTGACCTGGAAATTGAGCAGGGCCAGTACATGGCGATCATGGGCCCGAGCGGTTCGGGTAAGTCCACACTGCTGAATGTCCTGGGCTGTCTTGATACGCCGTCCAGCGGAATTTACAATCTTGCCGGCGAGGACGTTGCGGGCCTTGACGATGATGAACTCTCCGCGATACGCGGCTCGCGAATAGGATTTATTTTTCAGTCATATAATCTGATCGCCCAACTGAACGTGATTGAAAATATCGAAGTTCCGATGTATTACCAGGGCATCGGCGAGCGGAGCAGTTTCGATCGCGCAAAGGAACTGGCCGAGATGGTCGGGCTTGGCGAGAGGCTTACGCATCGGCCTTCGCAGCTTAGCGGCGGCCAGCAGCAGCGTGTCGCAATCGCCCGGTCGCTGGCTAACGATCCGGTGATAATTTTAGCGGACGAGCCGACGGGAAATCTGGATTCAAAAAGCGGGTCTGAAATCCTGGTCATCCTCGACGAACTTCATCGAAGGGGCAAGACGTTGATTATTGTAACCCATGACGAGAGCATCGCCGAGAGGGCCGAGAGGACAATACATCTTCTCGACGGCCGGATCGAGCGAGAAGTGCATAACGGTAAACGGTATTGATTATGCGTTGGTTTGGTATTAAAAGAACGGCCAAGTTAGGACTCAAAAGCCTTTGGATGCATCGTCTGCGCTCGACTTTGACCACGCTTGGTATTGTTTTCGGCGTCTGCTCGGTTATCGCTATGCTCGCAATCGGTGAAGGCGCCAGCCGTCAGACGCAGGAGGCGATAGCCAGGCTCGGCAGCACGAACTTGATTATCGAAACCGTTGAGCCGCCGGAGAAAGGGACAAATACCGGCGATGTCGAGACCGTGCGAAATTACGGCTTGACCTATTCAGACGCCGAATCAATCCGTCATACGATGCCCGACGTCGAAGTGGCGGTCCCTATTCGCGAAGTAGACCAGCAGGCCAGGTACCTCAACCGCAAAGTCGCGATCAAGATTGTCGGTACTATTCCGTGGTACACCGAGATTGCTCCTGTCCGAATCATTCGCGGCAGGTTTCTCAGCAGCATCGACCTGCATAATCAGCAGAGCGTCTGTGTCATCGATGACGACGTTGCCAGAAAATTGTTTGCCTTCGATGATCCGTTAGGCCGCCACCTTGGAATAAGGGGCAGCTTCTACCGGGTTGTCGGGATAGCGGCGGCATATTCTTCTACTAAGAACGGCAACGGCTTTGGTGGTGACATGGCGAGTTCCGCCGGCGGCGACGGCGGGGCCGTCGGCAAAGTTTATGTCCCCCTGACCACGGCGAAGGTGCGATTCGGTGAGTTCTCGTTCAGCCTCAGCGGCGGTAGCCGAAGCGCTTCGAAAGTCGAACTTCAGAAAATCACCGTCAAGGTCAATCCCAAGGACCGGACTATGGGTCTTAAAGAGATGTTGGCCATGCGCGATACTCTCAATGTTCTGTTAGATAGGCTTCACGACAAAGAGGACTTCCGCATAGTAGTTCCGCTCGAATTGCTTGTTGAAGCCGCGCGGACCAAGAGGATTTTTAATATCGTCCTCGGCTCGATTGCGGCAATTTCGCTGCTCGTCGGCGGCATCGGCATCATGAACATTATGTTGGCCAGCGTCAGCGAGAGAACTCGCGAAATCGGGATACGCCGTGCTTTGGGCGCCAAGAAGCGCGATATAATCGCCCAGTTCCTGACCGAGACGGTCATGCTCACCCTGATTGGCGGAATTCTGGGAATTGTTTTAGGCGTAGTCATTCCATATATGGTTACAAGATTCGCCGAGATGACAACGGTCGTCACACCTCTCTCACTGATTCTCGCCTTCGGAATCAGCGCCGCCGTAGGCGTTACATTCGGCCTGTACCCCGCCTGGCGAGCGGCAAACATGGACCCAATCGAATCGCTCCGCCACGAATAGTCTGAACCTGCAAGTTACGAAACTCGAACCGCAATAATCGCGTGCGGGGACAATCATTGGAATTTTGCCTGATATTATGGTATTTTGGGCGTAAATTTCAATATACAATAATACCGTGAGAGGGCTTTCGGGTTGGCTTAGAGTATGGGTAACGCCGGGTACAGACAAAAAGGATTTACGCTGATCGAGCTGTTGGTTGTGATAGCGATTATAGCTTTGCTGATGTCGATATTGATGCCGGCCTTGAGCCGTTCCAAAAAGCAGGCGAAGGCGGTTATGTGTATGTCGAATCTGCACCAGTGGGGCCTTATATGGCTGATGTATACCGAGGAGAACAATGGTAATTTCACTCGGGGCACAAGCGTTGGCTGGGAGCGGGGGGAATGGATAATTACATTACGGTCGGAGTGGGAGACGAAGTCTGATATCCTGCGCTGCCCAATGGCCAGGAAAAGGTTGCCCGGTGATATTGAGTATGGAGGTCCTTATAACAGTTACGTGATGGGCGAAGGCGGTGACGGGGACACCCAGGAGGAGGAATGCAGCTACGGAATAAACTGCTGGGTGTATAATCCTGAGCGTTCGGTAAAGGATATTCAGGATCGCCCGACCGAGTACAACTGGAGGACGCCAAATGTTAAGAGTGCAGGTCGGGTGCCGCAGTTCGCAGATACGATGTGGCGCGGAGGCGGGCCGTGGGATACGGACGAACCGCCGGAGTACAACGGCCAATGGATAGACTACGATTACGAGATGAACCATTTCTGCATCGACCGTCATTTTGGCGCCATCAACATTCTGTTTATGGATTGGTCTGTCAGGCGAACACAACTCAAAGAGTTATGGCGTCAGAAGTGGCATCGCAACTTTAACACGCAGGCGCCCGAGCCGATCTGGCCGGATTGGATGAACAATTAGCCTTTCAGTACTGAAAACGCAGGCTCAGCCAGCTTTTGCCGAAGTTGTCGATCAGGACAAGAACGGGTCATAATGACCATGCGGCAGTTTTAAAAACATTTTTCTAAACAAATTCAGCGTATCGATAGTATGACCTATTTGACACGCCGGAAGGTGTTCATGAGCCGTTTAATGTAAATGGGGTTGTGTTATGCGAATACTTTTGGTTTATCCGCAGTGTCCTGATACGTTCTGGAATCTGCGATATGCGTTGAAAATAATTTCGAAAAAAGCGACTTTGCCGCCGTTGGGTCTGCTGACCGTGGCGGCCATGCTGCCGACTGACTGGGAAAAAAAGCTCGTCGATATGACCATAGAGGACCTGGACGACAGTGACATTCTGTGGGCCGATTACGTATTCATCAGCGGCATGTACATACAGAAAAAGTTCGCCATTTCCGTAGTTGAAAGATGCAGGAGCCTGGGGACCAAAACCGTTGTCGGTGGGCCGCTGGTTGCTCCGGGTTTAGAAGGTTTCGAAGATGTCGATCATATCGTACTCGGGGAAGCCGAGGTGACTCTTAGCGGCTTTCTGGAGGACTTGAAAGAAGGCAAGGCCGGGCGTATTTACAAGAGCGACAAGCGGGCGGACATGGCCGATACTCCGCTGCCTCTGTGGGAAATCGCCGACATGAGCAAATACGCCTCGATGCCCATTCAATACTCGCGTGGTTGCCCCTTCGCCTGTGACTTCTGCGATATCACGCAGCTTTTCGGAAACAAGATGCGCACCAAGAGCGCCGATCAGATGCTGGCAGAGTTAGAGGCACTGTATTCCCGCGGCTGGACGGACATGGTCTTTGTCGTCGATGATAACTTTATAGGAAATAAGCGCCATCTTAAAACCGAAGTTCTGCCTGCGATGATCGACTGGATGGCGAAAAGAGATTATCCATTCCAGTTTAACACGCAGGTCTCGATCAACCTGGCTGACGACGACGAACTTATGGGGCAGATGGTAGATGCGGGCTTCGAAACCGTTTTTGTCGGCATTGAGACGCCTCACGAGGATAGCCTGGCCGAATGCGGCAAATCTCAGAACACAAATCGCGATTTGACCGCGGCCGTCGAGAAAATCCAGAAAGCCGGTCTTCAGGTACAAGCCGGATTCATTCTCGGATTCGACAGTGATAAATCTTCTATCTTCGAGACCCTTATCTCATTCATTCAGAACAGTGGAATTGTCACCGCTATGGTAGGATTGCTTAATGCCCCCCCAGGCACGAAGCTGTACAAGCGTATGCTCGACGAAAACAGAATCATCAAGAAGTGCACTGGTGACAATATGGATTTGTCAATGAATTTTATTCCAAGAATGGCGCAACAAGAGCTTGTCAACGGCTACAAAAAGGTCGTAGGCACAATTTATTCCGACAAGTTTTACTATAAAAGAATCAAGACATTTCTGAGAAACTACAAGCCGGCGAAAAGAGAGAAGCGTCCTGTACGTTTTGAGGATATCAAAGCACTGCTCAAGTCGGTATGGTTTCTCGGCCTGTGGTCAAGATCGAGAATGCACTACTGGAAACTTGTTCTCTGGTCGATCCGGCGAAAGCCGGAACTATTGCCCCTGGTGATAACATTAGCCGTACACGGGTTCCATTTTCAGAAGATGTTCAAGAACTGCTGAGTCTACGGCGTTATTTCTTGTTGCGGCCGCCTCGCTTCCTTATGCGAACGGATGAAGCTTTCTTACCTTTCGCGATTTTGATATTGATCGTCTTTATGGTATCGGAGCCGTAAAAACAACCCGCTCCGTAGTACCAGCCCTGTTTTGCCGAATCATAGGCGGCCTTGTTCGCGAAGCGACGCAATTTTTTGGGACCGATCCTCACCCATGCTGGCCGGCCGGCTGCATGCACCCACAATTCACGGGCCTTATCAGATGTTCCGGCCGAGATGCGGATTTCTTTTTTATCCTCGCGGCATTTGAACAGCGTCTGCTTGATGAGACTGTTTACTGTCTCGCAATCGTACATGGTATAACTCGACGGCGCGTCGGCATCCGGGTATACATCGAGAGTGATCGTCTCGGGGGGCATTTCATAGATATAATTCATTTGAGGGATCATAGGAATAATTGCCCCGGCCTTGACAAACATCGGCAGACCGTCCTTCCCATACAGTGGGGCGTCCACTGCGACAGTCCGCCCGCCCTGATACTCTTTGCCTGTCCAATAGTGCACCCATTTGCCTTTCGGCAGATACACCTTCCAGGCATCGACCTTATCAAGAACCGGGGCAACCAGAATTTGCCGACCGAACATGAAATGATAATCTTTATTGTAGGTATTTTCATCATCCTGATAATCGAAGACCAGCGAGGCCAGGACAGGCCGACCTGTCTGATGGGCCTCGATTGCGCTGGAGTAAATATAGGGGTGGAGCCGATAGCGAAGCTTGAAATAATAGCGGTACAAGTCCTGCTGCTTTGGCGTGAAGAGCCAGGGAAACATCGCTCCGCCGGTTACTGCTCCCTGTCCCTTCGAGACCGGCACTACCAGCGCCATGTTTATTACCCTGCGAATAACGTTGTGTTCGTCGAGAGGTTTGGCGCCTTTGTAGCCACCCGAATCGACCGAGATGAACGGATAGGCCGATAAGCCGCCGTTGCGAAGCCAGTTCAAATCGACAGGCAGGTACTCGACGCCGTGCGGCAGATCGCCGGGCCAGGGAATGATGTATCGATGTCCCCCGACAGGTCCGCCCCGGCTGATGACGGGTCGGCCGTACAGGCCCATCCTCTGCATTTGCTCGACGACGTTCTTGGCCCACAAAGAACCGAAAAGATTGTGGGATTCATAACCATTCGCAAATTTCTGTACGCCCGCATTCGTCGGGTACCTCTCGGAATTGTCCTGTCTCCAGAAGTCGAGCCCATCGACGTTCTTGTGAGCAATTCGAGCCCAGTATTTGGATAGGTTGCTCTCTACGGTCGGGTCGTAAGCGGGCCAATCGTATGTGCCCCGTTGACCGCCGCCAATGCTGGAACTGTTGCCCGTTTTGAAGCCGAGTTCTTTGACAATCTCGAACATTCGCTTGTAATCGCCGAAGCTCTCGGCCCATGCGAAGCCGCCTCCGGCTTTGTGTACTCCGCTCAGTGACTGGCCGTCGATGATCAAGACATCGCAGGGCCAGTCGCCGTTGCGAAAACGATGGGCCGCGTCGATGACATCCTCGGCATCCCAATTGCAGCATTCCATCTGCAGGTGCCCGAAGAACCATTTGGCAGGCAGCATCGGATTGCCGACTATCTTGAGGTGTCTCTTGAGAATATCTTCGAATCGCGGGCCGAAGATTAGATAGTAATCCATGTCCCAGCCTTCCATCTCGCCGCTGGTTGCCTCGAAGGAATACTCGCCTTCGGTTGTGCCCATTTTGAAGGTGACATCGTCGTCGAGGTTGTTGAAAAATATTCCGTATCCCCTGCTGCTCATAAAGAACGGCTGCGCGAATCCGCCGGTTTCGTTTTTGCTTTCCAGTTCCCGGGCCGAGCATATTATTTGACGTCCCCTCATATCGAGCGGATGATTGTGGCCGCCGAATCCGAAGAAATGTTCGTCTTCGTCCAACTCCATCGTCTCGTAAACCTTCGATCCGGCAAAGCCCAATCCGGCTTCGACTATTCCGGGTTTTTCCATTACCAGGAGATTACCGTCGGTATCGTAGAACGCCAATTTGAAAGGCTGCTCTCTCACTTTGACAACGAGCCGGGCCGTGCGAATCGTATAGACGACCCCTTCGAGATCGTAATTGAATTCTTCGGAGATTTTGTATTGCGTCCCCGGCCACCAGTATCGGACAACCGCGTACGGGCCGTTCTCGCCCAGGTGCAGATCGTCGGGCGGGAATTCCTTGCCCGCCGGGGCCATGTGTACGCGGACAATCGAGTCGGTCAGAAAGCTCAGCCGTACTTTGCCGTTTTCGCAGTTGAAGGTAATTTCATAACCGTCGGCCTGGTGGGATTTAATCTGGCCCATGATGGTATAGCTGCTCTGGGCCTGACTCGCGCATACAAAGAAGACACAGACAAGTAAACATGCAACTGAAACGGTCCACGCCCTGAGATGTCTTCTCATTTAATTCGTCCTCCTGCCATTGTTTGAGCTAAAACGTTATTTTGAAGTCTGTGTATTTCGGATCGAAGGGGATCTCTTCGGTTTTGGCCTCATTGACGTAGCCGCCGAACGATTCGGTAATATCGCGGACGCAGTCGTCAATTTCGACAGAATCGCCCTGGGCGATCATTTCAACCGATCCGTCAAGCACATTGCGAACCATACCGGTCAACTGGCATCGCCGGGCTATATTATAAGCGGTAAAGCGAAAGCCAACGCCCTGAACCCGCCCAATAAAAACAATATGTCTGGCAACCTGACTCATCTTTTCCCAATCGCCCGGTATCTGCAAGAACAACAATTGCAATAATCTTAGCGTAGAGCGCGTGAGAGTGCAACCCAGCCGGGCACAAATAAATTAGGGTTCACCACTGGAGCCAAGTCGGTTATAATCGCGGTTTATTCTTAATGTTGGTCGATTATGATAAGAAAAACGAAGGAACAAATTGAAAGAGACGAGCAGATATATCATCTGACCACGCTCGTGGCCGGTGAATTCTCGCTCCAGGAAGCCCTCGACAGGCTCGCAGAGGCCGCGGTCAGGATTACCCTGGTCAAGGCCTGCTCGATACGCCTGCTTGATGAGAATGCCGGCGAGCTTGAGATGAGAAGTACGTATGGCCTGAGCGAGGAGTACCGCAACAAGGGCGTGGTTTCGAAAAATGATAAGGTGATCAAGGCTGCGTTTGCCGGTGAAGCGGTTGTCCTCGATGACATGCGGGTCGACGGCCGAGTTAAATACAAAGAGGCCGCAATAAAGGAAGGGCTCATCAGCCAGCTCACGGTTGCAATGCGATTTAGAAAGAGGCAAATCGGTGTGCTCCGGCTGTACAGCCCTACCCCGAAGAGATTCGACGAAGATGCTATCAATCTCGCCCGCGCGGTGGCTTCGCAGTGTGCGGCCGCTATAACAAACGCGCGGCTGTACGCCGAAGCGGTCGAAGGCGAACGAATTGCAGAACAGATGCGACTTGCGGGAGTGATTCAGCGCAGAATGATTCCCAAAAAGGCGCCGGCCTTGCCGGGATTCGATATTGCCGCAGAATACATTCCGTGCTTCGATATCGGCGGCGACCTGTACAGTTTTTTCAAATTCGATGAGGGCTGCACGACCATAGCGATCGCGGATGTAATAGGTAAAGGGATTCCGGCTGCAATTATGATGAGTTCTTTTCGAGGCGCCGTGCAGGCTTATGTTGACAGCATTCGAGATACCCCGGCGTATTGCGATTGCAATCGCCGAAGTAATTGCCACAGGGACATGGTCTACAGGATCAACAAAATGGCGTGCGATTCCTGCAGGGACGGTGAGTTCATCACGTTCTTCTACGCGGCCATCAACGTCAATAACATGACCCTGACCTACTGCAATTGCGGCCATGAGCCGGCTTTGCTGATTAGAGACGGAAAGATCCGAGACCTGGAAACCGGCGGGCTGGTCTTAGGGATAGATCGCGACGCCGAATATGAAACTGAAACAATCGAATTGAAAGGCGGCGATTGCCTGATGTTCTACACGGACGGATTGATCGACGCGGTGGACTTCGACGGCCAGCCGTGGGGCAGGGACAGATTGATCAAGGCGGCAAGAAAGTATGCGGCGGATACGGCCGAGCAGATGGTCAAGAACATCCTCGCATACAGAAGACGATTTGTCGGCCTTGCCAGGCAGGTTGACGACACGAGTATTATAATCGTAAAGGTCGATGCCGAGGCAAAAGCAAAAGCCTAACAACTGAAAACTGAATTGATGGCGAACTTAATAATAACAATTGACGGCCCCGCGGCTTCGGGCAAAAGCACAATCGCGCGACTGCTGGCCGAAGAACTCGGCGCAGACTTCCTCGATACCGGTGCCATGTACCGCGCCGTCACGCTTGCCGCCCTCGGCGCCGACATCGACATGAGCGACGAGGAGGAACTGCTGAACGTCTTAAACAGCAGCGAATTCGGGTTCACCTGTGAAAAAGGTAAAATGAAAGCTTCGCTCGACGGCGTTGACGTCACCGAGCAGATCCGCCGAACAGATGTCACCGCCAACGCGCATTATGTTGCTTCGGCAGCCAGGTTGCGGGAAAAACTCGTGAAAATGCAGCGGGACTTCGCGGCAGGCCGGGAAAAAATCGTCACCGAGGGAAGGGACCAGGGCACGGTCGCATTCCCCAACGCCGACATCAAAGTGTTCCTTACCGCCGATGCAACCGAAAGGGCAAAAAGGAGGCAGGCCGAACTGAAAGCGAAGGAAGGCGAGCAGAAAGTCCAAAACGTGCTGAAGGCTATTGAAAAAAGAGACGAAAGCGACCGCAGCAGGGATGTGGGGCCATTGAAACCGGCGCCCGATGCAATCGTTGTTGACACCACCGAGTTGACCATCGAAAATGTCCTGGAAGAAATCCTGGCACTTGTGAGAGACAGAGGCCTGTGAATACGCTCAAGACATGCTGGTACTGGCTGGCAGTGTGGTTTTGCCGCGTTATTTGCACTATCTTATTCAGGTTGCGAATCGACGGCAAGGAGAACATACCCAAGAAGGGGGCTTTCGTGCTGATCAGTAATCACCAGAGTTTTCTCGACCCTGTCTTTTGCGGAATACATTTGAAAAGACAGTTGTACTTTCTCGCCCGTGATACACTATTCAAGAATCGCTTCTTCGGTCGGCTGCTTGCTTCTGTTCATGCGACACCGGTCAAAAGAGGCCAGGCCGACCTTGGGGCCATGCGAAAAGTTATAAGCAGGCTCAAAGAGGGATTTGGCATCTGCCTTTTTCCTGAAGGAACGCGAACGCAGGACGGTATGGTATCGCCGTTCAAGCCGGGATTCGGCCTGTTGTGCAGGCGGGGAAACGCCGCTGTTATACCTGTCATTATTGACGGCGCGTTTGAATGCTGGCCAAGGGGCCGGAAAATTTTCACACTCGGAAGCCGAATTGTCATCAGATATGACAAAGCGATTACCGCCGAAGAAGTGAAGAAAACCAGCGATAAGGAACTGGCGGAAAAATTAACCGAAAGATTGCAACAAATGCAGAATCAATGTCGAACCGAGCAGGGCAAAGAGCCATATTGTTACTGATTGCTCGTTTTGCAACGGCGCCGTTTCCAGGAAGATATGATATTCGAGGTGATATGAAAGTTACCATTGCTCAAAAGTGCGGCTTCTGCCCCGGCGTAAGAAACGCCATCAGAATGGCAAAAGAGATTCTCGCCGAGCAGGAGAACGTCTATAGTCTCGGGCCTATCATTCACAACAAAGATGTTGTCGACCGACTGGCGAAAGCCGGGCTAAAGACGGTCTCAACCGTCGAAGAGATTCCCTCCGGGACCGTTCTTATCCGTTCGCACGGCGCCTCACCTGACCAGATTGCCAGGATAGAAGAAAAAGGCCTCAATATTGTCGACGCCACATGCGTGCTCGTAAAAAGCGTCCAGAGAATCGCTCGCCAACTGGATAACGACGGTTACAAGGTCGTTATCATCGGCGACAGCAACCACCCCGAGATTCGCGCCGTTGTCGGCTGCGCAAAAGACGTTGTAGTCGTCGCCGACCAGGCGGACCTGCATAAACTGCCTAAATACACCAAATTGGGCATTATTTGCCAGACGACACAAACTCCCGAGCACTTCCAGAAGATGCTTTCGGCGATTACCGCCTCGAATTTCACGGAATTGAGGATAATCAACACTCTCTGCAGGGAGGCCATAAAAAGGCAGGCTTCTGCGGTTGAATTGTGCAAAAATGTCAATATTATGTTCGTGCTCGGCGGCCTTGAAAGCGCCAATACGTGCAAGCTCGCCGAACTTTGCAAAATATATAATAGTCAAACGTTTCATTTGCAAAACTGGAACGAACTTGATACTATCTGGCTTCGCGGTAATAATACCGCCGGTGTTACAGCGGGCGCCTCGACGCCCGAATGGATAATAGACGAATTTGTGAAGAACTTGCAGGATTTTGACAATACTGCCGAGTGAGTTGCAGCTTTAGGACGAACAACAATTTAATCTGAACTGTATTGCATTGGCTGCGTTGGTCAATGCGTTTTTATACATGGTTGAACGAATAACTTTGTATCTGTGCCCGCTCTCGGAAGGCACAACAGCCTGTCGGCGTAAATGTGGGGCGACGACGGGTCCAAAAAAACAGACTCCACAGGAGAAGTATATTTTATGGTAGATAGAAATTTAGTCAACAAGTTGGGGATTTCACAGGAAGAGCTGGACCGTCAGGTCGGCGAATTATTTACTGACACACACGGCGAGTTTCTCGAAGAGGTTCTCCAGAAGAAAGTCGATTCGCGTCTGCCCGGCACAATCGTCAAAGGCGCAATCGTAACCCAGATAGGCAATGATGTTATTGTCGAAGTAGGGCTCAAAAGCGAAGGCGTTGTCGACGCCTCGGAGTTTGACAGCGCCGACGAAATCGAGCGCGGCAGGGAAATTGAAGTCCTGCTCGAAGATACCGACGCCGGCGGTGGACTAATACTGCTGAGCAAGAGAAAAGCCGACCGGATTAGAGGTTGGGAAAAAATAATTGAAACCAAATCCGAGGGCGATGTCGTTACCGGAAGGGTCGTAAGACGAATCAAGGGCGGATTGCTCGTCGACATAGGCGTGCCGGTCTTCCTGCCTGCCTCGCAGGTTGATATCAGAAGGCCCGGTGACATCAGCAGGTTCATCGGAAAAGAAGTCGAGTGCGTAGTACTCAAAATTGACGTAGAAGGCAGAAACATTGTTATCTCGCGAAGAAAGCTCATCGAAGAAGAGCGTCGCAGCAGCAAGGAAAAGATCATGGCCGAAATCGAAGTCGGCCAGCGCAGAAAAGGCGTCATAAAGAACATCTCGGACTTCGGCGTCTTTGTCGATCTCGGCGGCGTTGACGGGCTGCTCCATATCTCCGATTTGAGTTGGGGAAGAATCTCGCATCCTTCCGAAGTGGTCAAACTCGACGAGGAGATCGAATGCGTAGTTATCGGCGTCGACAAAGAAAGCGAGAAAATCTCCCTCGGCCTCAAGCAGAAGACCGCAAGCCCGTGGGAAGACGTCGAGAACCGTTATCCCGTCGGGGCAAGGGTCGGGGGCAGCGTAGTAAACGTCATGAACTACGGTGTCTTTATCAGGCTCGAAGAAGGCATCGAAGGCCTGGTGCACATAAGCGAGATGAGCTGGGTCAAACGCCTCGCCCATCCCAGTGAGATGCTCAACCTTGGCGACGACGCCGAGGTGATCGTGCTCAACGTAAACAAGGAAAAGAGGGAAATCTCCCTCGGCCTCAAGCAGACCGAAATCAATCCCTGGTCCATAGCGGCCCAGAAATACCCGGCCGGGACGATCGTTACTACAAAAGTCCGCAGCCTTGCAAACTTCGGCGCCTTCGTCGAGATCGAACCGGGTATCGACGGAATGATACACATCTCGGACTTGAGCTGGACCAAGAAATTCAATCACCCATCCGACATGCTCCAGAAGGGAGATGAAGTAAAATGCGTTGTCCTCGAGGTCAATGAAGACAAGCGGCGCGTCTCTCTCGGAATCAAGCAGTTGACGGAAGACCCGTGGGTTCGCGCCATTCCCGAAAAGTACATCCCGGGACAGATCATAAAAGGCAACATAACAAAACTGACCAACTTCGGCGCCTTTGTCGAACTCGAATCGGACCTCGAAGGTCTGCTGCACATTTCCGAACTGGCCGACCATAAGATCGACAAGCCGCAGGATATCGTCAAGTTAGGCGACGAGGTGGAGGTCAAGATTCTTCGAATTGATCCGGAGTCCCGAAAAATCGGACTCAGTTTGCGAAGGGCTCGCTGGGCTGCTGAGGAACATGCGTCAGAAGGCGTCAAGCCCTCGTCCCCGCCACCGGCAGTGGTCGATACCGTTTTGTCCGGAACTGATTTCGCAAAGGTTCAGGAGGAACCGGCTCAGGCCGAGGAAGCAAAAGACGAAGAACAGCCTCAAGAAGCGGCGGCGACTGCCGAAGCCGTAGCCGAACAGCCCGAAGCCGAGCCCGAGCAGGCCGTAGCCGAAGAGCCCGAAGCTGCAGCCGAACAGGTTGAAGAAGTGTCACCGGCTGAAGAAGAAACGCCAGCCGACGAAGCCGAAAAACCGCAGATCGAAGAAGATACGCCGCCAGCTGAAGAAGAAGGACCGGCCGATGAGCAAGAAAAGCCGCAACCGGTTGATGAAACCAAAAAGTCGGAAGAGCCACAGGCAAGCGCCGATGCTGACGATAATAGCAAAGGCAGCGATAGTGAGGCTGATTTGGAGAAAAGCGAAAACGATAGCTGATAATTTGATGTTGCGCCACGGCCGGCCCACAATTCGGGTCGGCCGGCTAAACCGGCGGACATATCTGGCCGATATTGAAGTTAGTTGATTTTTACTAAGAATCAAACGCGCCACTGTGAGTGTTTCGTTAGAATAGAATTGCCGGTTAGGTCGCGTCGAAAGAAACTTTGTCCGGGCAGGAGGTTGCTATCGCTTTTGATATAACAATAAAAGATTACCTCAAGGAAATCGACGAGGCGCCGCTGCTAACCTACGAGCAGGAGCACTCACTTGGAAAACTGATCACAGAGCAAAATGACCCATCCGCCAGAGAGCAATTGGTGCGCAGCAATCTGAGGCTGGTCGTCAACATTGCGAAAAAATACGGTAACCGCGGCATGAGTCTCGGGGACCTGATTGAAGAGGGCAATCTCGGCCTGATAAGAGCGGTCGATTACTTCGACCCGCATCGTGGCACAAGATTCAGCACTTATGCGGCCTGGTGGATAAAGCAAAGCATAAAGCGGTCGCTTCTCGAAAATGTCCAGCCGGTGCACATCCCGACGTATATGGTCGCCCTGATAAACCAGTGGCGACATGCAACCGCGGAACTCGAAACTAATCTCGGTAGACCGCCTACGCTGGAAGAAATGGCCGAACTGATGCAACTGCCTATCAAGAAGGCCAAGGTCGTAAATCAGATCGTAAGGATTCTCGGCTCTTCGAGAGATACTTACGTCAACACAGAGATTGACGATGATAACACCCTTGAGGCGACCCTCGAGGACCAGAACGGCGAAAAACCCGAAGACGCACTCGTGGCGGATGAGGAGAAAGCCAAAGTCCTCAGGTTGCTCGACGAGATAGAGCCGAGAGAAGCGAATGTACTCAAGCTTCACTACGGCCTTAACGGCCAGAAACCGCTCACGCTTAGACAAATCGGCGAAGAACTCGGCCTGACAAGAGAACGAATCCGCCAGATTCAGCATATCGCACTGACAAAGCTCTACGAGTACATGAACGAGCAGTAGCAGCGATTAAACTTGCAATTTCGCCCGCCTCGATTAACATAACAGCGACAGACTGACAACGTCCGTGTATAAACAATTGAGTTGTCGACAAATATTAGGACGCGATCGCCATGGCAGAAAATATTGACCTCCGAGAATACGTCCGTAGCATCCCCGACTGGCCCAAGCAGGGAATCCTCTTTCGCGATATCACCCCGTTGTTGGCCGACCACGACGCTTTGGCGGCAGCCATTGACGCCCTCTGCGCCGACTTCGAAACCGCACAGATCGATTATGTCGCCGCTGTGGAAGCGAGGGGATTTATCTTCGGTTCGGCGGTGGCCGAAAAACTCGGAGCCGGCTTCGTACCGATACGGAAAAAAGGAAAGCTCCCGTCAAAAACCGAAAGCATCACCTACGATTTGGAATACGGAACCGACACGTTGCAGGTGCATGTCGACGCGGTAACCGAAGGGGCAAAGGTCCTGATGGTCGATGACCTTCTCGCAACAGGCGGGACTATGACGGCCGGGTGCAAACTCATCGAAAAGATAGGCGGAAAAATCGCCGGGATTACTTTTCTAATCGAACTGACCGACCTGGCGGGCAGAGAAAAACTCACTCAGTACAATATCAGCACTGTCATATCCTATTGACTGTATTTGGGAGAGGACTGTCCGGCGGCGGATGCATGAAGTAGCGTGTCCCTACCCCTCCTTCTCAACCTTGCAAAGCAGCCCCCTCAACTGGTAAGAACCGAATCCCGGATCGTAAGGCGGGCCATTACTGGTCAGCACATTCGCGTTCGATTCCCATACTCCATAATCAGGCCCGGCCTTCTCCGGAAACCACCACCCGTGATCGATGCTCACGACCCGCCGATCAATATTTTCTGTCACCTTGGCCTTCATCCTGATGCTGCCTCGCGGTGAACTGACCTTAACCCAATCGCCTTCGCTTATGCCATGGCGATCTGCGATTTCCGGATGCATCTCCGCGACAGGGTCGGGCCGGCGTTTCCTCAGCGACGCGATCTGGCGATGCTCACTGTGGAAGAATTCAATCCTCCTGCTGCCCGTTATCAGAACATAGGGAAATTCCTTCGCCAACTCGGCACTGGCCGTGGGGCTCTCCGCCGGCTCGGTATAAGTAGGCAAAGCATCATAGCCCATCCTCTCGAGCATTCGGCAGTACAGCTCGACTTTCTTTGAAGGGGTCCTGAAACCATTTTTTTCGTATTTGGCATATTCATGTTCGGGATATATAAACCCTCGCTCGGCCAACTGCTCATAAGTCACGCCCAACGGCTCCAACTGGTAATTCATCACGTCTTCGAGGCTCTCGTCGCAGCCGGGCAGGCCGAGTTTTTTGGACATCTCATCCATAATCCACTCGTCCTGGCGACAATCGCCCACCTGCGAAGTTTTCTGCTGGGCCATCACCATATTCTCGGCAGCGAGGGGGTAGCCGATTATCTGCTCGACCTCGGTCCAGAACGCCGCCGGCAGAACATAATCGGCCATCGCCGCCGTCGGTGTCATAAACAACTCGGTGACAACCAGCAGATCCAGCTTCTTAAGACCCTCGTAAACCCTTTTCGTATCGGCCACCGTCAGCATCGGATTGCCGCCGAACACTAAGAGCGCCCGCACCCTGTAAGGATCGCCCGTGCTCATAGCCTTGAATAAAGCCGGGATATGCGCCGAAGGCATAACCGCACGCCAGCCCGCCAACAGCTTATACTGCTCAGCGCCCAAACGCTTTTTGAGCATCCCTTTCGGCAGCTTATCCTTCAACGTCGGGTAGCTGCGAATAACGTTCATCCCAAGGATGTCACCACCCGGCACGTCGATATTACCCGTCAATGCTCGAAGAATCGCAATCGCCCGAACCGTCTGGAGGCAGTTGGCGTTCTGCTCGATTCCCACTCCCCATTCCAGCACGGCCGGTTTTAACGTTGCGTAAGTCCTCGCAGCCTCTGCAATATCCGCCGCTTTTACCCATGTAATCTCTTCGGCCCATTGGGGAGTATAGTCGGTGACATGTGCTTTGAGCTTTTCAAATCCCGACGTCCAGTTCTCGACAAAATCTTTGTCGTAGAGTTGTTCGTTGATGATGACGTTTATCATCGCCAGAGCCAGTGCCGCATCAGTGCCGGGCCTAAGCGCAAGCCACTGCTCGCACCTTTTGGCCGTCTCGGACCGCCGCGGATCGACCGCAATACCCACAGCGCCTTTATCGAGCGCCCGCTTGGTCGAGATAATCAATTCCCCATCGGCGCCGGAAACCAACGGATTATGTGCCCAGAACAATATGCACTTCGGAGCCGTCTGCCCGTAATAATCGGCGACCACAAACCCGCCGTAAGTCATGTTGCTGACGGTAATCCGCGGAATAAAACAATGCGCCAAACCCGGCTCATACCAGTTGGGCGTGCCCAGGGCGTTGGCGAACCTGACCGTGTGCATATAGTGATGCCTGCCCGTCCCCTGGCCGAGCGCAATTGATTCGGGCCCGGATTCGCTTCGGTATTTCTCCAACAGGCCGCAGATTTCATCCAAAGCCTGATCCCACGATATCTTCTCCCACTGCCCGCTGCCTCTTTCTCCTTTTCGCTTCAAAGGCTCACGCAGCCGATCAGGATGGTTCGCTATCTCAGGACTGCTGAGCCCCTTAACGCACATCCAGCCCTTATTCATAGGCGAGGCCGGATCCGGCTTGACCTTGACGACCTTGCCGTCCCGGACGGTAACATACGCCCCGCACCCCCCGTGACATACCCGGCACACACTTCGGAACACCTTCTCTTCTGCTTGTGACTCGGTCATGTGATTACCACGGCATTTTGCGTTTTGTGTGGGCCCTGCCGACCTCGGCCGCATCCTCGCGGCGTCCGGCGCCGATCATGACTCCCCGATCGAGTTGTCTGGTAACGTTATCCGGCAGGACATTATCCAGAAAGGCCAGGTTGTTCGCCTTACACGCCGCCAATACACGATCACCGGCCCTGTTGACCTCCTCCGGAACAGGCGGATCCGCTCGACCCTCTAAGTGTCCATAAGAAAATCCCATGTCACGCGGGCCATGCTCGGCAAACGCAAGGCCGGGAACCGCACAGCTTTTCTCGGTGTTCTCAAGGGCATAATGGTCCTCAATCTTGATCCCAAGCATCAGTTCGCCGTTGGGATTCAAAGGCCACACGTCGGCTTTCCTGAGATACTCCATTTCAGGAAGTCCCCAAACCCAGGCCGCGAATTTATGACTGCCCCAGCCTCGCAGCCCTTCGTCTACAACATCGATAGCCTGTTTATGAATCGGATACCGCGCAGCCCGAACAAATGTTTTGACCGCCTCCGGATCGCGCGCCCGAACTAAGTGAACGCCGTGTACACCCTGCGCGAGCACCTGTTGAACCATCCACGACCCGGCCATCATCGTCTCTTTATCCATGCCTAACACCGGGACAATAGCTATAACTGTCGGCGTTCGATGTCCGCTCGGCGTGGGGCCGCCATCAACTAATCCCTTCATAAATTCTTTCAACAAATGAAAATCGAGCGGCTTATGCTCCATGTTATAAACAATATAATCGCTCCAGGTCTGCGCCATCGCCAGGCCTTCCTTATACCCGCCGCCGCCGCTGGCATAGTAGATGGGTTGGCCCTTCTCCAGAAGTTCAATACACTTATTAACCCGCTTCGGCACATAATTTGCCTGTGAACCCTTCGAAGAAGATACCTCCGAACCGCACCCGCACACCAAAAACAATAGCCCCACCGACAAGCCGAAAAGCATAAATCTCTTCATAATTAACCCCAAATCCTAATGTGAATAAACCTGTTCAAGACCAAATAATCCCCCGCCATTCTACCACGCGCAACAAATCTGTCAAACCATTCCGCCTTTCGGGCAGGGCTACCGCATCTTATCAGTATCAAAAATGCGGTTTTTCTATTAAATTGTGGAAGGAATCAGCCCTAAGATCTGTTTTGGGGCAATTTATCCTATTCATTGGATATCAAAATC
>Ga0075123_10000610_pt1 | contig 18497 bp, 22 predicted proteins | sample AntAceMetag02UKX_FD_69808 | JGI IMG/M metagenome (GOLD analysis project Ga0075123, IMG submission 69808) | Saline lake microbial communities from Ace Lake, Antarctica - Antarctic Ace Lake Metagenome 02UKX | ecosystem: Environmental > Aquatic > Non-marine Saline and Alkaline > Saline | place... | reverse complement strand
CCCAAAGTGTAAAAAAATTACACAGATTTGGAGTATGTTAACTTTTGCCGTTAACTTTTTTTGTATATTTGTAGTTAACAAAAGTTAACAAATGGTTAAAACCCTTAAGGCTAGTGAGCTTGCGAAGGCTTTAAATATTGCCACTGCTCAAATATCAATGGCGGTAAAACGTAGTAAATTGATTAGAAGTGATGATAAAACCTTTGATATTCATCATGCATTAAACAAACTATGGATACAAAAGAAGCTCGATCAAGGATGTACATTCGACATTAATCGTGCATACATTAAAGGAATAATAAAAAAGCCTACACCCATTAAGCAGAATAAACCAAAATCAGAACCAAAGACAAAAGATAGAAAAAGCAAAAAGGAACGTGGTTTTGATGATGGTGATGAGTTGGATAATTATGCATGTGACAAGGCGTTGCATGAATTAAAATTATTAAAAAATAAAGCCGCATTGGCAGAGTTACAAGTTTCTAAAATGGATGGTACATTAATACCAACCGATTCGGTCCAAGATGTTGTGTTGTGGGTTATAGATACTTTTCATAATACATACTCTCAGGAGGTTAAAAATTTAGCTGAAACATGTATCCAAGTGTTTGGCGGTGATCATGATCAATTGGTTGAATTGAGAAAGGATTTAAATGAGAGTTTAGTACGCCAAAAGAATGAGGCAAAGGAAAGTATATTGTCTGGAATTCAAGGCATCATTGCTGAATATAAAGAGGTTCGTGGCCGTGGTGAAAGGAAATAATGAGCGAATTAATAAATAAATATAAGGGTATATTTAAAAAGATAAGTATTAGTTCATCGGAATTATTACCATCTGAATATGCAGAGAAAAACCGCACATTACACAGCGATGTAAGCACATTACAAGGAAAATTCAAGTATAAATACACACCTTATTTAAGGGAGGTTGTTGATACTTTGAGCCCATACCACCCGGCAAAGGTTGTTGGTATAATGAAAGGGGCACAAATAGGCCTAACGGAGGGATTATTAGTTAATGGTATTCTATGGATAATTGCAAATAACCCTGGTAATATAATGGCTTTATCTGCAAATGATGATTTAAGTAGGGAAATGGTTGAGAGTCGTTTGGATTCCGGTATTGCTAGTTGTGGCATTACACATTTGATAAGGCCCAATACTATTAGGAAAAGGAATAATAGGACCGGAGACACATCAAAAAGTAAAGAGTTTGCCGGCGGTCGTTTGTTTGCTGGAGGATTAAAAAGCATTGACAAGCTAGGTAAGCAAAGATCAATTAAGTACGGATTTTTTGATGATTGGGATTCGGCCCCAATTTCCGATAAGGACCAAGGTAGCATCTTTGATTTGATACAACAAAGATTTAGTACGGCCGCCCATTCCATGAAACAATATTACATATCAACTCCAGAAAATAAGCCATCAAATATTGAAAAGGTTTATTTGATGGGTGATCAAAGAAAATGGAAAGTACCTTGCCCGGAATGCGGTGAGTATATCGAATTACTTTGGAGTGAAAAGAAAGGAGATAAAAGGGTTGGAATTGTATTTGAGGCAACGGAGGATGGTGATTTAATTGAGGATTCAGTTGGTTATGTGTGTCAAGAATGCGGAGAATTTTGGAAGGAAAAACACAAGCATAAAATAAATCAAAAGGGTAAATGGGTGCCAACTGCAAAACCCAGCCGCCCGGGCTATTACTCATACCATATTCCGGCATGGGCTGCGGCTCCTCATATGTACGGATGGACACATTACGCCTATCAGTGGTTAGAGATTTTTAAAAGTGGGCAAGAAAGTAAAAGCAAATTGCGCGTGTTTAAAAATATTGTAATGGGTTTACCATTTGAGGAACGTATGAAAAATGTAAGTAGCAACAAACTTGCAAAGAATACCCGTAATTATGAAATTGGAACAGTACCGACAAAATTAAGTCGTGATCATGGTAATGGAGAAATTGTATTGATTACGTGCGCATGTGATTTGAATGGAACATTAGATGATGCGCGTTTAGATTATGAGGTTGTTGCATGGAGTGAAACAGGATCATCATATAGTATTGACCATGGATCAGTTGGCACTTATTGGCCAAAAAAGAAAAAAGATAATAGGGACCTGTGGACATACAGGAATGAAAGCCCAAACAATGTTTGGGATTATTTTTTAAATGAAATTCTATCAAAAGATTATATAACTGATGAGAATTTTATTATGAAAATTGCATATACCGGAATTGATACGGGTGTATATACACATTATGCGTATGAGTTAATTGATTCATATCCAGAAATGCTTATTGGTTTAAAGGGTGATTCAAACGAAATAAAAATGACTCGCGATATGCCATGTTTTAAACCAGGTCGGGAAAGGCCAGGATTGTATATACTCGCCACTGGTAAGATAAAAGATGATTTGGCAGAAAGGATTGATTTAAAATGGTCCGATGGAAATATACAACCGGCCGGATTTATGAATTTCCCAATACCATCTGATAATAAATACACTGTAAGTCGATTTTTTACTCAGTATGAGCAAGAAACAAAAGAGATAACACGCAATGATGATGGTGATCAAGTAAGTTGGAAATGGGTGCGTAAAAATAGCCATGCGCACAACCATTATTGGGATGTTGCAGTTTATAATATTGCTGTTAGGGATATTTTTGCAAAAAAGGTATGTAAAGATGTTAAAATTAAGAATCCAACATGGGCAGATTTTGTAAACCTAGTAAAGCAAATAAGCGGAAAACAATAGTGAACGAATAGAGAACATAAGCGGAAAACAATAGCGAACGAAGGGCGCAAATAATAGGTAAACAATAAAAAAACAATTGTTTATTATTTCATTACTTTTTATTATGTATAATACTATGTAAATTTACGTTTTATTTTCTTATGTCTGAAATTACTGAAAGTGTATATATTGCTAGTAATACTGGTTTAGTCAATCGGCTTGATCGTATTAGTAGTATTATTGAGGCTTTGGAATTGCGTATGGTGTCCGTTGGTGTCACTAATAGCACAACCAAGGAATATACGTTGGATGATGGGCAAACAAAAATCCAGACAGAATATAATACGGCTGTAGATATGGCAAATGCCATTATGGCATTTGAAAGGCTAAAGCATAAAATTATAAATCAGTTAAACGGTAGAAATATGGTTTTAAGGCCGGCAAGGGGGTTAAGTTAATGAAATTATTTGGTCGTGAGCTTGTATGGAAAACTGATAATATACAATCAAATGGAGGCATTAGCCCAAATTGGTCTGGTAATAATATGGTTTCTTTTGACGGCGAGGTAACGCCATACGAACTTGGAACGCCGTATGATTTCCAAGTTGATTATTATGCAATGCGTTTACGCGCATGGGAGTCATTTTTAAAAACTGATATTATACAAAACGCAATACATAAATACGTATTATGGGTTGTTGGTTCTGGTTTAAAGTTGCAATCTGATCCGGTAGCTGAGATTTTGAAAGATATTAGTGAGGATGATTTGAAATTGTTTATTTCCGAGGTTGAAGCAAATTTCAGATTATATGCAAAATCAAAACGATCCACATATAGCGGTGAGACAAATTTACATGCGCAAGCTGCTGAAGCAACAAAAAATGCATTAATATCCGGCGATGTTCTTTGTATATTGCGTTTAAAAGGTGGAAATTTAACAACGGATATTATTGATGGTTGCTATGTTCAAAATCCGACAGGTACGGACCATTTTAAAAATGCAGAGAATAATGGAAATGTAATTGTTGATGGTGTTGAGGTTGATAAAAAGGGTTCGCATGTAGCATATTATATTTATGATGGGTTTATGAAGTACACCCGTGTTTCTGCTTATGGTGTCCGTTCTGGTAAGCGGATGGCATGGTTATATTATAGCAGAAAACACAAAATAAATGATACTCGTGGAATGTCGTTGTTGTCTGCAGTATTGGAAACGGCTGATAAAATTAATAGATATAAGGATGCCACAATTGGAAGTGCAGAGGAAAATAATAAAATTCCATACACAATTGAGCATGATCAGTTTTCAGATGGTGAAAACCCAATGATTAATCAATTGGCCCAATCGATGGCAAAGGGGCGTGGAACGGCTCCGGAAACACAAACAATAAACCCGGATGCATTGGCAAGTAAAGTTGCATTAAGCACATCTAAGCAAGTGTATAATTTCCCAGTTGGAGCAAAACTAAAGAGAAATAATAATGAGGTAGACCCACAATTTAAAGATTTCTTTTTGATTAATGTTGATGTTGTTTATGCAACAATAGGAATTCCCGGAGAGGTAGCGTTAGATAAGTTTGGCGGCTCATATAGCTCCAGCCGTGCTGCTTTGAAAAGCTGGGAATATAATATGATGGTTTCAAGGGTTAATTTATTAACTGACCAATTTTATAAACCGGTTTATGATTTATGGTTGGATGTAAATATTTTAAAAGGTAATATTTCCGCGCAAGGTTATTTGCTTGCAATGATGAATAAAGAAGTGAATAAAATTGAGGCGTATAAAACATGCAGATTTATTGGCATGGGCGTACCTCACATTGATCCATTAAAAGAAGTAAAAGCCGAGAGGGCAAAATTAGGTAGTGAATTTGATACTGTTCCATTGTCTACAGCGGAGCAGTCATGTGAGATATTGAATACCGGTGATTATAATAATGTAATTAAAAAAGCAATAAATGAAAAAGAGTTGGCTAGTAGCTTTGATGAGTCTCCAGATGATAATGGTGATGGCTCAGGAGATTCAGTTTCCTGAGCAAATTGAGCGATATGATGCAACAAAACCTTTAATGGAGGTTGATCAGTTGCATGGTGGTTACTGGCAAGTTGAGGATACAATTGTGCGTAATGCAATACCTATTGAAAAAAGGGTGCAAGGTATGATTGTAAGTTGGCAGGTATCCGGAAATTGGACCACAAATAGATTTGACGGAGTTGATACGACTAATACGGAGTGGATAAAGTGGAGTAATTGGAATAGATTAGCTTTAGATGGCGATACAATTAATAGCTTCATTCAAGGCTCTGGCGTTGATAATCAAATTGCAGTATTTAATGCTGGTAAAGTAATAGAGGGTTCTCCAAATTTTACATGGGACAGTACAACCTTTATAGTAATAGGTGCTGATGACGGAACGGGTAAAATGTTCTTGGCGAAAGGAAATGGTGGAACTGAAAGAGTTTACATACAAGACAATGGTTACGTCTATATATATCCACCCGTAAATGACAACACAGACACAAAAATATTGATGCGTGATGTTAGTACTGGATTGCTAGAAACTAGGGATGTGTCTTCTCTCCCGTTTGGAACGGGAACAGTAACAGGAACAGGGGTGGCTGGACGGGCTACGTATTGGACAGCGTCTGGGGCAATTGGAAGTGACGCAAATTATTTATGGAGTTCAGCAAATGAATTATTTACATTACGTAATAGCGGAACTGGAACAGATAAGGGATTCAGCGTGCAAAGTACTGGAAGTGTAATAGCCTTTGCTGTTCTGAAAGACGGTTCTTATAAAGGTAAATCAATAGGAGTTAATTATGGAAGTCCATATAATACTTTCTTAGGTAGAATTACGCCAGCATCCCTAACAGGAACAAGAAATGTTGGTGTTGGATCCTCCACAATGGTAAATTTAACATCTGGTTTTGGGAATGCATCATTAGGAGCAAACTCAGGAAATCTAGTCACAAACCAAAGTCAATGCACTTATTTAGGTGCATTCGCAGGCTACACAAACACCACTTCAAACAGGGGTTTTATCTCAACGTCAAACGCTTCTCAAAATGGGGAAGTGAATATGATTTACATTGAATTTGATAACAGTAGGGTAGGTATTAATACACAGTCTGTCACGTCTACTTTCACTTCAAAAGGTACTGACAATACAAACTCTACAACAAATACTTTATTTATAAATTCTGATGATGTTACGCTACTCCAAATAAAAAATGGGGGTGACATAATTACACCAGGCAATCTTACTACAAATGCTATTTTACAATCAGATAGTACGTATATCCAAAACGGCATAACAACATATAATGCAAGTTTTTCGTTAGGTGCAAACGATTCAATAGCATTGCCACAAGGGAATCTCTTTGGTCATGTATGGGTAGAGGACGAAACTGATGCTGCATGCTTTAGAGTGAATGAAAGTACTGGTGTAACAGCTATAAAATGGGGTGATGCTACCAGTAATAATACAGGTAATGAAATAACTATTGTAAATAGATCAGGTACACCGTATCTCAAAAGTCTTTACGGAGTAACAAAATCTTTTAGCTTTTCAATAAAATATAAAATATGAAAAAATTAATTGTACTATTTGCTATTTCTTTACTATGTAATATTATAGCAGGGGAATCAAAAAAAATAAACGCTCAGACATTTGAGTGTGACACCTTAGTTGAAACAATACAAGATCTACCTATTAATGGTGGTGTAGATATTTATTTCAAGCCATTCTTTGGTGTTGGTGAATATTATACAACAGATACTCTTGTTAATTATGGGGTAGAAAAAATAGCATCAAATGCTTGTATTCAGTTTATCCCATATTTTAGATTTGGTAATCCTGATACAACAGTCAAGTTTAGGTTTGAGTTATCATATAATGAATCTTCATTAGGTAATTACATTCCAGTATTTGATAAGTTCGACAATCCATTTAGTGAAATTGATATAACGCTTACACAATCTCAATATAACTTGCTTTCATATGAGGTGATGGATAGTATTTCTAAAGCCAACATTCAATACTATATGGGTGGTAATCTGTCTAAGGAAGGGACTATTGATAGTGTTGTTGAATACAGTTATAAATTTGAAAAGAATGGTACTCATATAGCACTAAAGTCTAATAGAACGGATAAGTATTTCTATAGTTATAAAAAGACTTATACTTCTACCGAATTAAGAAATCTTACATTTCAGGGAATGGGTCTAGACAATTATGATATATTGACTTATGAATATGGTAATAACATAAATATAAAATAACATGAAACACTTATTATTATTTCTACTTCTTATTATCAATGTATCTGCATTTTCACAGTTTAGTGTAGATGATGGTTGTTTTACCATAGATAGTAATTGTAATGCTACGGTTAATGGTAATATAAATTTTCCTAAAGATGATGTGCAGTTAAATATCGGTAATAATGTTAATAGTTATGTGTCGGAATTTGGAGTTCAAACAAGATTATCAGGAGATCAATATCTAGGTTTTATGATTAACGGAAGTATTATATGTTATATGAACTCTACATCTTTTTACCCTCTTACCTCAATCCCTTCTTTGGGAAGTGTAGCAAATAATTGGAGTACTGGTTATATTAATCAATTAATATCAACAGGCTATGCGGCAAGGTCATGGGGAATGACAAGAGCAACAAGCGGAGCTGGTAAGTCACTAACTATAAATAGTGGGGGCGCTGCAAGTGGCAGTACAGATCAAGGAAGTGCTGGCCTAGTATTACAAGCAGCGGCAGCTACAACAGGAGATGGAGGTGCTAATATTTACATTGAAACAATTGCAAGCGGTCAAGGCACTGGGACGACAGATAGGATGCCTGACACTGTAGCTGTATTTAGTGGTACAGGAATGGACTTATACGGTACATTCACGCTAGATAGTTTAATGAACATCTCAATAGGATCGGATACTACATACAATAAAGCATTAGGAAACATTAAACTAAACGATGCAGATAGTACACTTTATATGTATGACGGTAAGAAATGGCAAGCACTATTCACAAGATAAATAATAACTATGAAAATTCAATACAAGAACACTAGCATTACAATTTCAGCAAATGCATTTGGAACTATCAATAACGGGATTAGATATTCTATATCGTCAGATATGGCAGATGCAGAAGATATGCAAGCACTATTTGAAGGTGTACAGTTTAATCTAAGGTCCGGTTTGCTTACAAGCACTGACATAGTTCAAGTGCCGAATATGTGGGAGATCATAAACACAGTACAGATCGAAGCGTCAGACGTAGGAAAGACGGCTCAGGACGTTATAAAGACATGGACTGTTAACATGATTTATCAAATGAATCTTTTAAACTTAGATTTAAACGATTGGGCGATAGTTGAATAATTAACACTTTGAAATTTAAAGTAAATGGAGTATTTAAGTCCGATAACGTCAATAGTAACAATTATAGTTTTCTTATTCGGTGCATTCAAAATATATGTCCGATTAGATAAGGAAAATGCGTTATCTAATGCAAAAGATGAGCAGCAAGATAAAGAGATTAGCGAATTAAAAGCAGATTTCAAAGAATTCAAGAAGCAGAAAACAAGGAGCGAGGCAGACATATATAAAAAAATGGATGAGCATTACCAAAATCTTAGTACTGAAATAGGAAATTTGAGAAATGCTATAATGGAATTTTTAAATAAAAAATAAAAAACTATGGATACTCTAAATTTAGTATTGACAATTATTATTACCGTTTTAACATCTGGAGCATTGGGTTTAAAACTTTCAAAGGCCGCAATCAATAAAGCGGTTGAAGAATCAAAAGAGGCTGTACAATCTTATATGGATGCCAAAAAACCAGAATCCGATGGAGGAGTAAAAATTACGGTAAATGAATATGTTGAGATAGGTAAAAATTCTATTGAGGCCCTTGATGCAATCCAAAAAACTGGAATATTGAAATTAATAAAGAAATTATTTTCAAAAAAAAAGAAATGATTTTCCTATCTAAAAAATTTAAAATCTGTTTTCCTATAACCTTCAAACTTGAAGGGGGCTTTTCAGATCACTCAAATGATCCGGGTGGGGCAACTAAGTATGGAATATCTTTAAGGTTCTTGAAAGGGCTAAAAGATGAAGATGGTGATGGATTTGCAGATGGCGACATTAACAAAGATGGCTTTATTGATCGTAAAGATATTTTAGATTTAACTATTGACGAAACAAAGGCGTTATATTTTAAATATTTTTGGAATCATGGGTATGATGAGATAAATAATATAAATTTATCTTTAGGCATTTATGATATGGCTGTTAACGCCTCGCCAAAGCAAGCGCATAAGATATTGCAAAGGATTTTAAACGTAAAGGATGATGGTTTTATTGGTCCTAAAACGGTTGCGGCTGCAAATACGCATATTTATGAGAAATTAGATTTAATTTATGCCGAGGGTCGCCGGGATTTCTATAAGGGACTAGCATCAAGAAAGCCAAAGTACCACACATTTTTAAAGGGTTGGTTAAATCGTGTTGATTCTTGTTATATTTAATGTATGCGAAATATCGATTATATAATTCTTAGTATCATTATAGTACTATGCTCATATAGCAAAAAAAACGTATATACCGCGGAAACATCAAGAACATGTAAAGCGGCAAATAATGAATAAAGAATGGAAACGATTAAAAAGATAGGGTGGATTGTATTGGGTGGCTTAATGGTTGCATTAGGTTTTGTATTGTCAACCTTAACACAAAAGCCATCAACTATATATAAAATTGGAAAGCAGAAAATAAAACGCGGTGGAAATATTAATACAGATTTCCCAATAAATGAAAAGAAAAAACGTAGATTTTCACCATTTAAAAAACGAAACAATAAAAAAACGAAACAATAAAAAAACAATGAAATGATTATGATTTATTGTTGATTTATTATATATATTCTTAATTTTGATTTTTAACTATACAAAAAACGATATGAAAAATTTACTATTACTTTTTACACTTTCAATTTTGTCGTTTGGATCATTTGCTCAAAACAATTTAAAAAAGACTCTATTTGTTGAGTCCAACACATCATCGTTTGGTGGAATTTTGTATGATCATTCATTTGTATATGATTCAACTGCAAATGTTGTTTATATGTTGCCTACTGGTTCAGATGCTAGAGATAATACATTGGATAGTATTTCTGATAAGATTTTACTTAAAGTTGCTACAGCGAAAGACGCAGATAGCTTAGGAGGCACTATTGCGGCAGATTACGCACTCAAAACATACGTAGATGCATCTATTAAAACTGACACATTAACACTTGATAGCTCAGAAATTAAAACGCTTAACTCAGTTCCTATTGAACTACTTGCGGCCCCTGGTGCTGGATATATTTATGATATTTATTCTGTGTTGTTAGATTACGATTATGATAATGCCGCATATACAGGCGATAGTACTATTGCAATCTTATACAACGGGTTAGGAAATTTTGCAGAACAATTGATAGCAATTGATGGCACAGCCGATAAGCAGGAGTTGATGTTAAAAGATGATGTAGCTCCTATAGGTTCAAATAAGGCAATTAATATAAAATCTAAAACATCCGATCCGGTTGGTGCAACTGCTAATGGATCATTAAAAATTTATATTACTTATAGAATTCAAGAGCTATATTAAATATATATGAAAACTTTACTTTTATATACACCTATTTTTAGTTTTGTTTCTAAGGAATTTGTTAATAATTTAAATCAAATACCTGAGAATGAAGATGTAATCGTTAGAGTTAATTCTCCTGGCGGTTCTGTTTTTGCTGGTTGGTCCCTGATCGCAGCGTTAAAAGATCGTAGTGGTAAGTTTAATATGAAGGTTGATGGTAGTGCATCATCAATGGCATTTTATATGGCGTTATTCGCTGATAATGTAGAGGCACTTGATGTTACTCATTTTATGGTACACCGTGCGGATGGTTATGTTGAGACTCAAGAAGACAAAGATTTCCTAGCAACAATCAATAAGGATTTACGTGCTAAAATGGAAAAAAGAATTAACCCGGAAACTTTTAAAAGTGTTACTGGTGTAAGTTTTGATGAAATTTTTGATGCTGAAAAAAGAATTGATGTAAATATTACAGCAAAACAAGCTAAAAAAATTGGTTTAGTACATTCTATTACTAGACTTGATCCAGAGAAATTCGCAGCATTCAACAAGCAATTTGTTGGGTTCTGTGATAATATAACTAACGAGGAAGTTATTACACCCGCGGCAGGGCCAAAGAAAGAAAAAGTTGAATCTAAAAAGAAAAACCCAATGAATAAAGAAGAATTTAAGGCGGCTCATGCTACCGAGCATGCATCTATCGTATCCGAAGGTGTTACAATAGAAAGCGCACGTGTAAAAGCATGGATGGCATTTCTAGAAACCGACCCAAAAGCGGTTAAAGAAGGAATTGAAAATGGTAAGTCTGTTGATATGGCTGTTATCGCTGAAATGTCGGTAAAGGCAATTGCAAAAGCAAAAGCCGGAGCAATCGAAAATGATAGCCCCGAAGGAACACCAACGCCAAAAGAAGAAACGCCGGAAACTATTGCCGCAAAAGAAGAAGCAAAATTTTTAGCTGAAATGAACGATGCCGCCGGTATCAAAAAAGTTGAGGAGACAAAGTAATGAGTGATATAGCAAATGTTGAGCAAACAAGAAATAAACTTGTAACAAATTACGATACTACCAAGTTTTTACTTGGCAATAATGAATATCAAATTGCTGCATATACTGATTCTGGAGCCGGCTCAACTCTTACTGAGGGTTTAGTTATGGGCCAAATCGCTGCAACAAGAAAAATTATTGCACTTGATCCGGCCGCGGTTGATGGTTCGGATAAACCAGTTGGATTGAATATTACAGAAAAAACAGTTACCGCAGCGGCAACCGTTTCAAATGTAAACATGGTTAATAAAGGTAGAGTGGCAGAAAGCCAACTAACTTTTAAAGCTGGTGTAACACTAGACTCCGTTATTGATGGTCAAACCTTACGTGCTAGGTTGAACCAAATGGGTGTAGTGTTAGAAGGTGGCACGGAATTAGCTGCATACGACAATCAATAAAAAAAGGAGATATAAAAAATGAGTATTCCAATTCAACAAGCAAGAAAATTATTTACTACTGCAACAATGCAGAAGTACAAAGAAGTGGTACCATCATCTTCTTTTTTAAAGTCTTTCTTTGATGTAAAGACATATGTAACAAAAAGCCTTAGTATTGAGGTCCAACGTGGTTCTGAATACATCGCAGTAGATGTTGAGAGAAGTAGCGAAGGAAACCGTAATACAATGGGTAAATTTACGGAAAAACAATATATTCCGCCTTTCTATAAAGAGGTATTTGATGCAACAAGTTTGGATCGTTATGATATCGCTTTTGGTCAACCGGAAAATATTGCCCCAACAACTGTTGGTTATCTTGCATCTGATGTTGCTGAAAAAATCAGCATGTTAAGAGAAAAGATTGAAAGAGCAAAAGAGTTGCAATGTGCGCAAGTTTTTGAAACTGGTATTGTGACCATGTATAATGGTGATAATATCGATTACAAACGTAAAGCAACATCATTGGTTGATCTTGGTGGTGCTGGTGGTTATTGGTCCGTTGCTGGTACTGATATTGACGCGCAAATTTCCGCGGGTGGTGATTTCATCCGTACATATGGAAAAAATAGCGTTAAGGAAATGAATTTGGTTATGTCCGGTTCTGAATTTGCCGCATTAAAATTAACTGATTGGTGGACAGATACAGTAAACTGGAGACGTGCAAGCCTAATGGATATCAAAATGCCTCAAGCAGATGCAAATGGTGGTGTTTATCATGGTGAAGTTTCTGCGGGTTCTTATCGTGTACATCTTTGGACGTATGACGAAATTTACAACGCTGCATCTGGTGGAGCAATAACAAGATATATGCCAGAAAATAAAGCATTTTTAACACCAGTAAAAGGAACACGTTTTGATCTTGCTCATGCTGGAGTACCGGCAATAATGACGGATAAGAAAAACGCAGAATTTCCAAGATACATTGCACAAGTTAGCGGTGAATATTACTTGAATAACTATATTGATGAGAAACGCACCGCGCATGATTTTGAATTGTATTCAGCGCCGTTAGCAATTCCAGTATCAGTTGATATGATTTACACAATGCAAGCATTAGCATAAACAGGAGGTAAAACTATGGCAAAAGTAAAGACTTATATGTTAGTAGCCCTTTCCATTCATTTGAATGGAAGGGTTTACAGAAAAGAAAATGGAGACATTTTTGATAGTGAATCTTATTCTGTTAAATTGCTAGAAGATGCCGAAAAGGCTGGTTTTCTTAAAGCCGTTTCTGGTAAAGAAGTTGAGGCATTTTTAAAAGAAAAGGCAGAAGCTGAAAAAGCTGAGTTGGATCGAATCGCGAAAGTAAACGTAGAGATCAAAGCCGACAAAGAGGCAAAGGCTGAAAAGAAAGCTGCTGACGAAAAGAAAGCTGCTGACGAAAAGAAAGCTGCTGACGAAAAGAAGTCTAAAAAATAATAATACTTGTTCTTTGAAAAATGAGTTTAGATAATGCACGTAGGGACTGGTTGGAATTCTCGCAAGGTGGATTCGCTGTTGATTTGACGTTAACTAATCCAACCAACCTTACTGTGCAAATCAAAGGTTTTGCAACCACTCATCATTTAGGAATTGATCCGGAAAACGGCCAACCCGTAAATACTAAAAATGCACATGTTTCATTTGCTGAGTCTTTATTGGTTGATTTAGCATATCCGGTTAGAGATGCAAGTGGTGATGTTTCAATGGTAGGGCATAAAGTTAGTTATAAGGATAGCACAGATACAATTCAAGATTATAGAATTGATGATGCTATGCCGGATGAAACGATTGGAATGATTGTTTGTACTTTAGGAGATCAAGTTTAAATGGCAAATATAAATAACATAATCCCAACTCTTAATTTTGAGTTAATACGTGATAGGATTGCCGAGATATTAACGGTAGAACTAGCACGGCAATTTGTTCTAACTGGAGATGAAATTTATAATGCAACCGTTTGGCTTGAAAGATTTGTTGCATTTGATAAGGCGGATATGCCACTGTTAAATGTATATTTTGTTAATTCAAATCATGAAAATTTCACGGTGCAATCAGGCAACACATCATTATCTTTAAATATTGATGGTTATGTTTCCGGGAAACATGTAAATGGGATTGATGGCGACAAGAATGCAAGCATAAATTTACAAAAACTTTTGGGTGCGGTATCATATATTTTGCAACATCCTTATTATTATAAACTCGATTTTGCAAGTGGCATAATTAGAAATAGACAAATTTCTGATATGATCATTGCACAACCAAAAGAAAAAGATGCAAGGCACATTGCAAACGGCCGCCTTGTTTTTAAGGTCGAAACTTGTGAAGATTATGGAGCATTAGAGGCAATTGATGCCGGAGGATATGACACACAAGTAAAATTAAATGAAACTGAAAAAGGATTTTATTACAAAACTAATAATTAAATAAAATGGCAATAAGTACGGCAGTAAGTATTGATAGAATTTCAAGAATAGTAGGATATAAATTAAAGGCCGCAAATTTTGCGCCTGACGTTCCATATCTACCACAAAGAATTATTGTATTAGGTGAAGCGAATACAGCAAATCAAGGTGGTCTTGCTGCTGAAATGTTTGATTTTACAAATGCAAAAGAGGTTGGTGATCGTTATGGTTACGGATCACCATTACATCAAATGGCCCGTATTTTACGCCCTCAAAACGGCAATCTATTGGGAGGTATTCCAACGGTTATTAGTCCTCAAATATCCGATGTTGGAGCAACTGCAACGGTTGTAAAGGTTGGAGTTACTGGTACGGCAACGGCAAATGCTACGCATTATATTGTTGTTTCTGGTAGAGATAATGTAGATGGTGAATCATATGCAATTAATATTGTTCTTGGAGATATTGCCGCAGCAATTGAGGCAAAAATTGTTGATGCAATAAATGGTGTTTTAGGAGCGCCAGCAACCGCCGCAGATAATGCCGGCGATATTGACATTACAAGTAAATGGGAAGGTGTAACCGCCGCAGAATTAAACGTATCTTTTGATACTGGAAACAATGCCGCCGGTATAACATATGCAGAAATTTCAAAGGTTCCCGGCGCTGGAGTTGTAACATTAACCGCAACATTAGCACTATGGGGTAGTGATTGGAATACTTTAGTAATTAACCCATACACGGATTTAATTGATGAGTTGGAAGTTTTTAATGGCGTTCCTGACCCAGTTACTCCAACCGGACAATATACCGGAATTATATTTAAGCCGTTTATCGCATTGTTTGGTTCTGTATTAGATACTAAATCAGGATTGGTTGCAATAACTGATGCATCCGCAAGGAAATCACAAGTAACAAATGTACTTTGCCCGGCCCCTGCATCCGCGGCACACACTTGGGAAGCTGCAGCAAATGTTGGTGCAGTAATTGCGCCTATTTTCCAAAAGAGCCCACATACACCTGTATCAGGTCGGTCTTATCCAGATATGCCAGTACCGGCAGATGGAGACATTAACGAAATGACCGCATACGACAATCGAGATTATTTAGTAAAGCGTGGATGTTCAACCGTTAATTTAACAAACGGTAAATTTACAATTGAGGATTTAATTACAACTTACCATCCAACCGGAGAGGTACCACCACAATTTAGGTATCCACGTAATTTAAATATTGATTTCAATGTACGTTACATGTACTATTTATTAGAGATTGTAAATGTTGTTGATCATTCAATTGCGGCATCAGATCAACCAATAAGAGTTGATGGAGTTGTAAAGCCAAAGCAATGGAAGCAAGTTTTAAATGATCTTGCCGATAATATGGCCGAAAAGAATATGATTATTGATCCTGATTTTATGAAGGATAGTATTAAAGTTGCAATTTCTACGGTTAATCCTGATAGAATGGAAACATATTTTGAATACAAAAGATCAGGTACGGTAAGAATCGCAAGTACAACCGCTGCGGCTGGATTTGCATTTGGAGTTGAATAAAAATAATTTAAAAGGATAAGAAAATGAGCTACGAAGGCGGTGATAATATCGAAGTAACGTACAACCACCCAACATTGGGAAATGGTACAATCTATTGCAAATCGGCAGAGGATGGAACATTTAATCCGGGTGGGTTCCGTTCAAACGATGATGATAATATGATTTCTGGAGATGGTCAAATGATTGATCAAATCAACCGTGTTAGATGGTCTTTTGAAATGACAATTGCGTGGGATATAACCGATGTTGATGAGGTTACAAAGTTATCTTCATTAGCCGGGTCGCCAGTTGAAACAAATTGGACAATCAGTAATGTATCCGGTGCTATATGGGCCGGAAAAGGAAAACCGGTTGGAGATTTAAAAGGTGCAACAAATCAATCAACAGCACCTGTTAAATTAGCCGGTAGTGGATTATTAAAAGAAATATCTTAATTTAAAAAAAGCGAATCATGGAAAAAATTTCGAGAGAAGTGGCCGTTATTGAATTTAACAAATGGTTAGATTTCAAAAAGGTTAAAACGTCAAAAAGAGAAGAAAGCAAGGAACAGGGAGAGCATATTATCTCTGCTATTTCAGAGGGTTTTATTACTGTTGATGATCAGTGTAATTTAATTCAAACGTTGGAGCACCCAATTACAAACAAAGATGGGGAAACAACTTTTTCAGAATTAAAGTATAAGCCGAGAATATCAGTAAAGCAACTTAATATTAAATTAAAGGGTTGTAAAGCGGATGATGTAGATGGTAGAGTATTGGCATATGCTGGGGCTCTTACTGACGAAAACACAAGCATTATTGGTTGTTTAGATACGGAGGATTACCGTATTACAAGTAATATTGTAATGTATTTTTTGTAGAAATAGACCTTAATTGCATCATTAAAACATTGGCTAGGGTGTACAAGTGGACACCTAGCACGATAGAAGGTCTATATATTGATAATATTGATTGTAATGGTATAATTTATTGGTGGGAAGATGCGAAAGAATACGTAAAAGAAATAAGTAAATCAGGCGGGTTAGGATTGTAACATGGCAACGACTTTAATAGCGGCAACTAAATTTACAGCAGTCGATAAATTTTCGGCCGTTGTTACTAAGATGGCAACGCGCACAAAAACGTTTGCTAGAACTGCCGTTACCTCATTTAACAAAGTACAAAGGGCGGAACGTAAATTACGTTCCGGACTTAAAAAATCATTAGGACTTTTTGGAAGGTTAGGGCTTGCGGTTTCCGCACTCACTATATTAACGGTCGTTGGAACGGCCACGGTGCAACTTGATAAAAATCTAAAATCTTTATCCGCAATTACCGGTGTTGTTGGCGCGCAATTTGTAGGTTTTGAAAAGGAGATTGATGCAGTTTCAAAACGTCAATTAATATTTGCTGGAGATACTGCAAAAGCGTTTGAGTTAGTAGGTAGTGCAAAGCCTGAATTATTGGATAATGCTGCAGCATTGGGTAAAGTTACGGAGGCCGCAATAATACTTGCAAAGGCTGGTGGTATTGAGCTTGGTGATAGTGTTAAATCATTAACCGTATCAATGAATCAATTTGGAGTGGGAGCCGATAAGGCATCAGAATTTATTGATATATTGGCAACGGCTCAACAAAAAGGATCAGGTACTATACAATATTTATCTGAGGCCATGGTAAATGCCGGCGGTACATCAAAGGCATTTGGTAATTCATTTTCTGATACGGTCGCAATTTTAGAGGGTTTTGCAAAGGCTGGCGTACCATCAACGGAGGCCGGCACACAATTAGCTGGTATTTTATCAAAATTATCAAAGGTTAGTAAAAAGGAGTTTAATCCACAATACACTAAAGCCACTGATATTATCAATAATTTAGCAAAGGCAAATTTATCATATACTGATTTGTTAAAAATGACCGATGTCAGAGGGGCTAAATGGTTGACAACTATCATAAATCAAAACCAAATTGTGCAAGAATTGACCGGAAATTTAAATGATGTTGGTAATGCTCAAAGGGTGGCGGATGTGCAAACAGCATCATTGACCGATAAATGGAAAGCGATTGTAGCAACATTTAAAAATGCTGTTACCACTACGGATTCAAATAGCGAGGCATTAAATTGTATTAAAGATATAATGACGAAAGTAGCAAAAAATATGGGTACTGTAGTCAAGGTGGCTGTGGCTGTGATTGGTATTTTTATAGCACTAAGCGCGTTTGTGTTACTCGGTAATGCTGTTTTACTGGCTTATGAAGGCATTTTGGCCGCGGTAACTGCCGCCCAATGGCTTTGGACCGTTGCAATGAGTTCAAACCCTATTAGTTTGATTATTATAGGCGTGGTGGTTCTAATTGCCCTTATAGCGTTAATTATAAATAAATGGAATTCGTGGGGTGCTGCAATATGTATTTTTCTAGGTCCATTAGGATTGATAATATCACTAATTCAATCATTCCGTAGAAATTGGGATATGATAAAAAAATCATTTTCTGAGGGTGGAATTTTAGAAGGATTCAAGGCGATAGGAAAAGTAATTTTAGATTCTGTATTAATGCCATTACAACAATTGATGCAACTTATTGCAAAAATACCCGGCATGCAAAAAAGAATGCAACCGCTTATTGATAAAATGCAAAACTTTAGAGAGGGGTTAGGTGTTAATACAACAACTGATGAATCAGGGAAGCC
>Ga0075123_10000609_pt1 | contig 18499 bp, 15 predicted proteins | sample AntAceMetag02UKX_FD_69808 | JGI IMG/M metagenome (GOLD analysis project Ga0075123, IMG submission 69808) | Saline lake microbial communities from Ace Lake, Antarctica - Antarctic Ace Lake Metagenome 02UKX | ecosystem: Environmental > Aquatic > Non-marine Saline and Alkaline > Saline | place... | reverse complement strand
GGACCGACTTGATGAGCATGATCTTTGTGCAGTATTCGCGCTGCTCGTCCCTGGAGCTGTTGTTGCCGTATATCTGCAGGGCGAACTGGGCAAAATCGCGAATCATAAAATCAAAGATCTGGTTGATGATGTCCGTGTCCATGTTGTCGAACTGTGCCTGCTCGAGGATAAGCTGGCCGTAGACTACGACAGAGAACATCTCTCCCAGCGGCAGGGACCACGAGGGATCCATATCCTGGGCCTTGTCCGGACCGGCCTTTTCCAGAAACTCTTTGAAGATACCAATCTGCTCAATGAAGGTTGCCACGTTCGGCAGGTCTTTGAAAGATTCGAACACGGGTTTATAATCGTGGAACCGGACCTTCCCCAAGCCCTTTGTCTGACCCTGGTTGAACAGAAACATATCATCGTTCAGCGAAAAGTCCGGAGCTACCGGGGAATACTCGGCCGGGTCAAAAAAGTAATTCTTCATGAACTTGCGGATAAGCTGCACATTGACATGAACCGTGCCTTCAAGTTTGGATGCTCCCCGGATCGCGATAGCGCCAATGGAAAAATAGGTCTCCTTTTCAAATCCCTTGGCGGCGATTACATCCCAGAGCAGGTTGATGGTATCCTCGACCTGCAGCGTCACCTTCATCTTGCTCGTGGGACTGTAGAGCAGATAACGGCGGTCATCGGCACTAGCTCCCCGGAAATAATCGGTGGCACGGCGCTGGTAGAGCTTCATTCCTACGATGCGTAACCATGCATCTATGAAATTTTTCCTCACATGCGACATGTTAGTGACCGGAACGCCATAGAGAATACGGTTGGAAGCGTGAGTGATCGCCTCATAAAAACAATGCTCGGCCGTCCCGATAGATGACGGACCGATGTTGAACTTGCCGATGTTAACAGTGTTCAGCATCGAATCCCAGGCGTGCGATCCGCGGGACAGGATATCGTCTCCCGTGATGGGGTAGTCATGGAGCGCGAAGTTGGAGACGTACGACTGGCCACTAACCACATTTTTCTTCAGTTCATAGGCCTTGTTACGAAAATCGGTTACAAAGAATGTGTAGTCGTCCGTACCGTCCTTGACCTTGCCAAAGGTGGAAACCATCTCGGCTTCATTCCCGTTGCCGATATAGTACTTCTCACCATTGGCAAGCCAGGTTCCGTCATCCTTGGGGGTGAGTGTTGTCGCGGTCGAATAGATGTCCGCCCCATGTTCCCTCTCCGACAGGCCAAACGCGAATATTGCCCCCTTTTTCAGGAGGGCGGCCGCCTTCTGTTTTGCCTTTTCGTTCGGGCTCATCCAGATGGGCCCCAAGCCGAGAATCGACACCTGGAAACAATACCAGTAGGCGGCACCATAAAACGAGAGCAGTTCGCTGAATTCACTGTTCCGAGCCGTGTCCCACCGGCAGTCGGGATCACCACCCGCGTACTCTTTGGGTGTGAGCAGTTTGGCAAAAATCTGCTCCTTGCCGATGAACTCGATGAATTCCTTATACCAGACCTGCTTGTTGTGATCATCGAGGAGCCTTCCCTTGCCCATCTTCTCGAAAAAGGCGATTATCTTGTCCATGATGGCCCGAGAACCCTTATCCGCCATGAGGCTCTTGTACTTCTTAGGTTGAATCAAAAAGTTCATTCCATGCTCCTTTCCTTATACATCGTAAACGTTCATAGCTTGATCCCGTATCAGGGACTTCATTGCCTTCACTAAACAACACGCCGCAAACAGTCCACAGTATCGGAAGCTTGCGGCGTGTGTTCAAGTTTCAATTGATTTCTTTCTGGTTCATAAAAAGCAGATTACTTCTGAACCATTTTTCTTAGCTCTTTTACCGGGATAAATTTATCATTCGGATTCACCATTTTTCTTATCTCCTCGGGCCATACCACGACATACTTGTCAGCACCCTGATGCTGGGCATATACCAAGCTGTAGTAAGGATAACCCTTGACGGGATCATGGCATTTATCAAACTTCCATATCCAAAACGCGTTTTGAAACTCTTCCGTCTCGAGGGTTTTTATGATCGCCAGAACATCTTTCTCATTCCCCACTTTTTCTATGGCAGCTTTCATGAAGAAGGGCCCGTCATGTGCAGCATAGGTAGAGACCATCAGACCAGCACCCTTGGCACGCAATTCTTTCAGGAACGGAATGCTCTTAGAAGTATAAGGGATATCTATCTCGGGAAATTGGGCGATCCATCCCAATCCAGATCCGCCTGTCATAGGTATGAAGTTCTTGTAAGAGCTTGAGCCGGATAATGACCAAATATCTATATCCTTTGCTGCGGATTGGGCCCACTGCTTGGCCACAATCGTGTGATTCGTATAGGCACCGGCCCATAGAAGCGCCTCCGCTCCCGATTTTGCAATCAGTTCAAATGTCGGCAAAAACATTGTTTCCTTGGCCCCCACCTGGGTCTGAAGCACGACTTCAAGCCCATGCTGTTCCAAGAGACCTTTAAAAGGAGGATATACCCCCGGTTTGCCCGTGAGCATTGTTTTCGTAAAAGCAATGTCTTCAATGACAAGGGCCACTTTTTTTACGCCGAGCACCTCCGTCATAAGAGTCCATGCTTTAATTCTCGGATCGAACTGGTCATACATTCTGGAGAACGGACGGAAAAAGAACTTATATTTCTCATAATTGGCGCAGACGGTATCCACCGTAATGGCATCCGCTGCCGTGTAATTGCCTATTTGGATGTGGGGATAGGACTTATACATTTTTGAGCCCTCTTCCATCAAGGCGAAGATAGCTTCTGACCCTTCGGTAAAAACGACCGGGCATTTCTCCTTCATCACTAGCTTACGATAAGCCGCTATAGCCATAGGTACCTGTCTTTTCCAGTCCTCCACAATCAGCTGCACCGGTCTGCCCAGGATTCCCCCCGAATCGTTAATTTCCTTTACGGCGATCTCCATTGAAACCTTTGTTGTTTTGCCGTATGGAGCGCTTACATTGGTAATAACTCCGATTTTGATAGGCTTGCCCTCCGGGGCCGCATTGGCGAAGGATGACAAGGCAAAAATGATTACAACACTAAAAACCAAGAATTTTCCGCATATTACCATCTTTCTTTTCATTGTGTTCTCCTCCTCTCAATTTTGGTTTTTGAAAAAACCTGAAAACTATCTGTTCAGACACTTACTCACTAAGTCCAAACTTTTTATAAACCAGTGTATTATGCGCACCCAACTCGGCCTCTATCTTTTTCAGACGGAGCGGGGTGTCTGACAGCTTAGGTACTGATGAAGGCATTTTTATTTTGGTGCCCCCCACATCAACATCCGTAAACGATTTACGTATTTTCCAGTGTTCCTCGTTTAATACTTCCCTTGGTGAAAGAGTCTCCACTGCAATCGGGAATCCTTGCCCTCTTAACTTGTCCTTCACGGCTTTCTGGTTGAAAGCGAGCGTCTTTTTTACAAGCTGTTTGCGGGTGTGTTTTGCAATTTCTTTTTTAAATTCAACTTCCAATACTTTCAATTTATCCACATCATCAGTTATCCGATCAAACACAAACCTCCAGTCATTTTCCAGATCCCATCTTTTAAAAATTTTCAACAACCCACGAAAATCCTGATCGGATCCAGCCGCAATAGACACAAAACCGTCTTTGGCTTCATAGTAACCGTAAGGAAATATAGCCCAGTCAAAATTCCCTACCCGCACCCTTGGCTTTTTGAAATGGACCCCCCAAATTGTGGAATAGCATTGCCAGGCCGAAATCGCGTCATAGCTGGCAATATCCACCATCTGCCCTTCACCGGTTCCGCGCTTATATAAAAGAGCCGTCAATGCGCCTGAAACGGCTAATCCGGCAGCCATATAAGATGCCGCCCAGACTCCCGCTTTAACCGGATAATTGTAAGGTTCCGGCGCTTCAGGATTTCCCGTCAATGCCGGATATCCCGCCTCGGACTGGGCCGTCAAATCCGCATCCGGAATATTGGAGAAGGCTTTGCCCTTTGATGTAAAATGCCCATAGGGAGAAACAGCCAGGTACACAATGCCGGGTTTCAATTCAGCGCACTGGCGGTATCCAACTCCCAATGAATCCAGAAACCCTGGTTTCATCCCGTCGATAACAATATCCGCTTGAGCTATGAGTTTTTTTAAATTCTCAATCCCCTTTTCCGTCTTCACGTCCAAGGTGATGTGCTGCTTATTCCGGCTTTCCATCAGGAATGGGATTCCAATCCCTTTGACATTAACTCCATAGGGGGTCGCTTTCCTCGCGGGATCCCCATCGGGAGGTTCTACTTTGATTACCTCCGCCCCAAATTCTCCCAGTAAGGATGCGCTTATAAGGGCGGGAAAATTGGCGTGAGAGATCTCAATAACTGTCGTATCGTCAAGGACTTCCGGTTTGCCCTCCGAGGAACCCATCAAATCAGCCAGGAGTTCATTAAAATTGGAAAGATGTTCGGATGCCTTCTTCCCAGCGAGGTGTCGTGAGAACACCTGATCTTTACCCTTCAAAGCTTTCATTTCTCTTCACCTTCAGTGAAATTAATAATTGGATCGGTACTCATATCATAATAAACAGGAGGCCTTTGTCCTATGCTATTTCCCCAGTAGCCTATGATACGACTTTTTTCCAATTCTCTGATCTGTTCTTTTGACAAATTGAGAACTTTTTGAAGAACATAGTGATTATGATAACCCACCGGCCTCTGCATGCTTTTGATTCGACCGGGGGTCTTTTCCAAGACTGCCGGTATGCCGGGCCATGTGCCTTTACCATACATGTCATCTTCGAATTCGATCACACTGTCCCGCTCTCTTCGCCAATCATCGCTGGCGATCTGAAGATCATCCATGACCGGCGCAGCAGGAAAGCCTAATTCCTGAGCCAGTGCAATGATTGCTGATTCCGAGTTCTTTTTAACCCAGGTGTCGACAATCCCACATATCTCATCAGCATTTTCCGGCTTCAGACGCTTAAAAGTTTCTCGAAATCTTGAATCTTCTGAAAGGTCCATTTTATCCATTGCTTTTAAAAGAGCTGCAAACTGTTCATCCGTAGCAATTGCAATAGAGATGAATTTCTCGTCCTTGGTTTTGAATATGCCGGATGGGGCCATGGCCGGGTCGACGTTCCCGGTACAGAGCAGATCTTTACCGGTCAAATCCATATACGACCAGTTATGCATCATTCTAAAGAGTACTTCAACCTGGGTAACATCGATAAATTGTCCCTTGCCGGTTTTTTCCCGTTGATTCAGAGCGCCAAGCACTCCCATGGCCCCAAATATCCCGGGCAGGAAATCTCCGTAGTAATCAGGAAGTTTGTAAGTCTGCTTTTCATCAAACCCGGTAAGCTGGGCAACGCCCGACATCGATTGAGCGATTAAATCCCAGCTTGGAAAAAATCTTAGCGGGCCCCATTGCCCGTATCCGGAACAGCTGATATAGACGACTTTGGGGTTGATTTTACTGATTGTTGTATATCCGACGCCCCACGCTTCCATTAATCCGGCTCTAAAGTTTTCTACTACCACATCAGCTTTTTTCGCCAGATCAAGAGCCAGCTCTTTGCCCTTCTGCGTTTTCAAATCAAGGCCGACAAATTGTTCGTTCGGGTGGAGGGGTTGAAAAAGAGGAGAAGAGTCTTTCCAATATTTCGACCAGTAGCTGACTGCTCGCCAAGCGTCCCCCTCATAGGGTTCCTCTACTTTAATAACCTCGGCTCCGAACAAGGCGAGCCACTTTGAAATGACCGATCCATAGATGATGTGAGAAAAATCCAGAACCCGAATCCCTTTTAATGCCTCTGGTTTTTCTGAGATCTTTGACCGGTCAAAAAGCCCATCCGTATAAGTAAAATAATCCTGATTCATCAAAATACTCCTTAGATGATTCTAAGCTGTTATTTCAAATCCTGATTAACTGTTCGGAACATATGGCTATATTCCCAAGTAAGCCTGACGTATATGAGGACTGTTTAATATTTCCTGACTGGAATCAGTCATGATAACCCGTCCATTTTCAAGAACGTACCCTCGACTGGCGATCCTGAGCGCATGTTGTATGTTCTGTTCCGAAATTAAGATGGTAACGCCTTCTTCATTCAGGACTTTCAATGTATTAAAAATTTCCAAGAGCATTTTAGGAGATAGACCGAGAGACGGTTCATCTACCATCAATAATTTGGGTAGAGCCATCATCCCCCTGCCTATGACCAGCATCTGCCTTTCACCGCCGCTGAGCAGACTTGCCCGTTGATTTTTCCTCTCTTTTAAGATCGGGAGTAATTTTTGAACCCTTTCGGCTGTAGAATTCCTTAATTTCCAGGCTTGTTTCTGCCCTGAGGCGCCCATTAAGAGATTCTCCTTAACCGTCATGTAAGGGAATATCTTGCCTCCCTCCGGGACCTGAATAAGACCGGCTTGATAACGAGCGCTCGCTTTCAGACTCTCCATGTGATTATTTTTAAATAATATGGTGCCTGATGATGGCTTGAGAAGACCGGAAAGCGTTTTTAAGAGCGTTGTTTTGCCTGCCCCGTTTGAGCCCAGTAAAGCCACACATTCGCCCTCTTTCACTTCTAATCCAACACCATAAAGAATCTGAATAAGACCATAGGCAAAATTGATTCCTTCAACTTTAAGCAATTTTCTCTCCTAGGTATGCATCTATGATTTTTGGATCGTTGATAACTTCCCTCGGCGGACCGGAGGCAATTTTTTGGCCGTATTGCAGGACAATAACCCGCTCGGTCGCTTCCATGATCACCTTCATAACATGTTCAATCCAGAGAATGGTTACATGGTATTCCTCTACCATCCGCTGAACCAGATCAATAGCTTTCGATGCTTCTCCCGGGTTAAGTCCTGCCATAACCTCATCAATCATTATCAATTTCGGGGTGGTAGCTAATGCCCGGGCCAATTCCAGTGCCCGCATTTCATAGAGGGTGAGGTCTCTTGCCAGAGTATTCCTCTTCCCGAACAAACCGAAAAACTCCAGAAAATGTGACGCATCCAGCATTGCTTCCGTATAGCTCATGTGTGGTCTTGTTTTACCACATAGAACACCGATGCAAACATTCGCTAGAGCGGTCAGGTCCGGAAAGGGCCGAGGAATCTGGAATGTTCTGCTGATTCCTAATCTGCATATTTTATTTGGCTTGAGACCTGTAATTTCAACATCTTCCACAAAAATTCTGCCGGAAGTGGGCTTATAGACTCCCCCAATCATGTTCATCAATGTTGTTTTCCCGGCGCCATTCGGTCCTATGAGACCAACGATCTCACCTCTCTCGACAGAGAGGCTGACGTCGTTTACAGCCTTCAACCCCCCGAAACTCATCGAAACAGAATCAACTTTGAGAAGCATTCTTCTTTCCCCTAACGTTTTAACTCATTCTTGTTATATTAACGTTTCCTTACTCTCATGGTCGGATAATATTCTCTGTATTTGTGTTTCCGATATAGTCCATACAAACCCTCTGGAAGGGTGAACAGCAAAATGAGGAGAATTAAAGGAAATATAACATAATTAACCGCGCCTAAAACTGTTAGAACTCTTTCAAGAATAGTGACGAAATAAGCACCTACAATGGCCCCGTATAACTCTCCCCGCCCTCCAATGATAACGACCAGCAGGATTTTAATCATGAAAGGAAGCGGCAAATAAGTGATCCCTGCAAAAGTGCCGTCATGGTGAGCAAGAAACCATCCTGCGATTCCGATCATGACTGACGTGATCGTAAAGCACAGCATTTTCCAAAAGTTGATATTGAGCCCGCATGCATCCGCGACATCCTCTTCATCATTGATAGCCGCCGCGAAAAGACCGATTCTGGATCGTAATGTTTTGTCCACAATGTACAAAAAAAGCAACATCAGGCCTAACGAGCAATAACATAATACTGTTTGTTCGATAAGTATGTTGTCTAATTCAAGAAAAGGCGCTATGCCATACAGCCCTGTTTCCCCTTGAAATGTTTCATTATAAACGAAGGTTACTTCCAGGAACATCAGCGGTAAAATCAAAGTGATAAGCGAGAAATAAAGACCATGCGCAATAGTTGTCAGAGGACTCAATAATAACCCGAGGCACAAACTAAAAAGAACGACGACGCCAAGTGTCTGCCATGGCCCCCAACCCCAATGAATACTCAACAAGGCCGCAGTGAATCCACCGATACCCACGAAAAACTGCGGACCGAAATTCATCCGTCCGATTCCGGACATCTGCCAGGCTAAGGGTATAGCAATGGCTGCTAAGATGTTCGCTGACGTGATCAGAGACATGTAATCTGGATCGTTCACAAATAGAATGGGAAGTAAAATCAGGAATCCTACCCCAATCAATGGATTCCTCCAATATCGCGGCTCAATCGTCCACTCCAGTTTCAATTTTCTAAAATGAAAAACCAGGCGTGCCCTTCGATGTTCAAATCTCATGGTGTCACCATATTGACTCGTTTTTTGCAATCCCAGTCGGTTTAAATATCAGTACGACAAAAACTACAAACAAAGTTGCTAATCCCATCATCCGTGGATTGACCAGAAAAGCGACTGAAGAGGACAGGAAACCGACTATATAGCTGGCTATAATACTTCCTTTGATGTTGCCCAGGCCCCCCAATATAGAAACCATAATAGCGGTCATCAGTAATGACGTACCCATGGTCGGTTCTATCCCCCAGACAGGTGCAATAACAAGGATACATATAGTGGGCGGGATTATGGAAAGAACCATGGCCAGAGCATGAGTGAGCCCAACCTTTGCTCCCATCAGCTCAGCTGATTCCAAATCCTGACTGACCGCCCGAATCACAAGGCCCTGTCTCGTTTTCAATAAGTACAGTACAAAAACCGCTGTTGTAATAACAGAAACGCCACTGGCTATGAGCAATTGATAGGGAATTGAAGAGCTACCAATCCTAGCGGTTCCTGACAAGATCATCGTAGGTATGTCAACGCCGGCGCTTTCGGGATAAAAGAAATTTGCGGCTTCTTCCACGATGAAAGAAATCAGGATCAGTGAGGTAAGGAGAAGTTCTTCCCGCTCGAAGTATCGTTTTACGACCGGGAAATAGATCACAGATAGAGTGAAAAGAATCTGCAGAATGAACATGCCGGCCATTGCAGCAAATAGACTGAGGTGGAATGTATCCATCAGCATCCACATCGTATAAACAGCTACAACAAATACGGCACCATATCCCATATGAAAAACTCTCAAGACGCCGCAAACAATTGTAAAACCTAGCGATATAAGAAGATATATGGAACCTAGGATGAAACCATAAACAAGTACATACTGAATTGAGTCAAACACTCCAACCCTCCTTATTGAACAGAGAAACTCTGCATTTCAAGACTCTTTTAAGCGTTCATGGCATAGGCTCCATTAAGAGTTTCAACATGTTCTCTCCAAAGCCTTACCTCTCTCGCCCTATCATTACAGGGCATTTTGATCATCTTTCGCAGATATTCCTCCTGAACATCTGTGTTTGCGGTATCCACCATTTGTGACAATGCATAATGAGAAAAGTCCCGAATAAGGAAATTAAAAATTTGATCGATCAGATCCTCACCTACCTCATAGTTTTTGCAGCTCTCTAGTATTAGTTGCGCATAGACAATGAGAGTAAACATCTCGCACAGAGAAAATAGGTACTCCCTGCTCGCCTTTTGTATTGGATTAGGAAGCGCATCGAAGATCATTTCTCTAAAAAGCTCAACCTGACTCTTGAAAATTGTTACATTTGGCAGACCGATACCTTCATAGGCTAACCGATAGTCAGGAAATTGAACTTTTGAAAAATCTCCCATAAACTGTTGGAAAATGGAGGCATCATCGCATGAATCGTCCCGCTTGGGAATAAAAGGATATTCCCTATGATTAAAAAAATAGTTCTTAAGGAATTTGATTACCAGCAAGTTGTTGACATGAACTGTCCCTTCAAGGCGTGGCAACATGCCGATTTCTCGAATCGCCAATTCCATAAATGTCTCTTTCTCAAATCCTCGGGCAGCTACAATATCCAAGATCAGTTCCATGACCCGTACGCCTTCAATGGACACCTTTGTTTTCTGAATAGGGTTGAAAAGCAAATAGCGGCGGTCTTCCTTGGAAATGGAACGGAAATAGTCCAGACTCCTGAGCGCATAAAGTTTCATGGCGTTCAAGCGGACATAAGATTCAGTAAATTTTTTCTTTATATGAGCGAATTGGGTAACCGGCTTGCCGTAAAGAATGCGGTTTGCGGCATGATTCATGGCTTCGTATAGTGAGTGCGTACATAAACCAATCGAACAAAATGCCGGTTGAAACTTGCCTATATTGATGGAGGAAAAACAGGAATCCCATGCACGTTGTCCAGAGGAGATAATATCTTCCTTCGTGATGGGATAGTTCACTAATTCAAACTCGCCGATGTACCCGTTTCTAATACCGGAGGTATGTATCTTTTTGACGAGTTTGTAATTGTGATGTTCTGTATTGACCGCAAATAACACATGCTCATCATTATCGGAAAATCTGCCCTGAACGGATATCAGTGCGACTATATCGGCGTTCCCGATGTAATATTTGCTTCCGTCGGCTTCATAGGTTCCATCCGCCAGAGGAATAAGCCTCATTTCATTGACATAGAGATCGGCTCCGTGATTTTTCTCTGAAAGACCAAATCCAAAAAACGCGCCCTCTTGCAGCAATTTTGAGGCTTTGTGTTTTAACGCCTCATTTTCCCCCATCCAGATGGAGCTTAAACCCAAAATGGATACATGGTACAGATGCATGTAAGAGGCTCCATAAAAACCAAGTATCTCGCTAAATTGGCACACCCGTGACAAATCAAATCGTGAATCGGGCTGTCCGTAACCGAAAGGCGTCAACATGGTTGAGAGAATTTTATTGTCTTTCAGAAACTGAATAAAATCATCATAATAGTATATATTCTCATCGTCGTTTTTGATACTTGCCAAACCTTTATTTTCAAAGAAAGCAATCGTCTTGGTCACGATCTCATTGGTTTTCTGATCAGGCCGCTTTGGGGTATATGCTTTTGGATTTAATAATAGAAACATAATTGTAAAACGTCCCCAAAAAAAAATGATTAATGCGGTAGAGCAATTACATGCTGCCATACTGTTTAACAAGATACATGCCAGAGAGGACTTTTGAGATAAAGGGCAATTATTAAAGCTAGATATACAGGGAAAGAAACATCAAATGTGTAAATGACGCGTAAAGCAAAACTAGAAATATGTAAAATGACTGTAAAGATTTTTACATGTGATTTACACTTGTTTGCTATATAAAGAGTAGTTTCGCATTTTCTTGTATAAGGTTGGTCTCGATATCCCCAATTCCGAAGCAATTCGGCTTATATTTCCATTATGCTTTTCAATCAATCTGACGATTTCATTCTTTTCTGATTCAGTTATTGTTTTTTTGCTTGATGTCCTTGCCTTATTGACAGTTAGATCTGAGGGAGGTGGAGTAGCACCTGAGGGAATAAACCCCATCTTTTTCTGCTTTTGTTTTAGCTCCGAGGGCAGGTGATCCAGTTCGAGTGTCGAGCCGGAGATGGTACTAAGCATCCGTTCGACAACATTTTCCAGTTCCCTAACATTCCCCGGCCATGGATAATTCAGAAGACATTCCAATACGTCATCATTGATTTTTTCAATTATTTTTGAGAATTTAGGAGCTCCTATCTTCAAAAAATGTTTGAATAAAAGGATTATATCGGAAGGCCTCTTACACAGCGAGGGAATTTTTATATTGATAACGTTGAGACGGTAGTAAAGATCTTGACGAAAATTACCTCTTTGCATTTCAAGTGAAATATCCTTGTTTGTCGCACATATAATACGCACATCTATGGAGATAACCTCGTTTCCGCCAACTCTTGTTAAGGTTCTCTCCTGAATAACCCTCAAGATAGCTGCTTGCTGTTCGAAAGGTAAATCGCCAATTTCATCCAGGAATATGGAGCCACCATCGGCGAGCTCGAATTTACCGGGGTTGCCCCCTTTTCTGGCGCTTGTAAATGCTCCTTCCGCATATCCGAATAGTTCGCTGCCGATTAATTCTCGAGGGATAGCACCGCAGTTAACAGCTAAAAATGGTCCTTCCTTTCTTGGACTTTCGTTGTGAATGGCTTGAGCAAACAATTCTTTTCCGGTACCACTTTCACCATAGATTATAATATTGCTCATGCTCAGCGCTGCTCTTTGTGCGCTTTTTATCCGTTCCCGCATCCGATGATCATCCGTAATGATATCATTAAAATGAAAAGTGGCTCGGAATCCACTGAATCGATTTACAAGCCGATGCACTTCATTAAGGGAACGTAGCAAAATGACACCGCTCTTGACAATTCCCTCCTCATTGAAAATCGGTGTTCCTGATGCGAGCCAACTCATATGACAATGGGTTGTGCTCAGTTTTATTTCTTTATCATGAAAAGGTTCATTTTCTTCAAGCATTCGATTCACAAATGGAATGCGACCTCTCATAAAGAGGTCTTTCAACTTCGTTTTAACTTCCACCAGCGACATGCCGCTTTTCGGATAAAACCATTCTTTGAGTATTTCAAATTTGCCGGAACGACTAACAGTAACGACGTCATAAGCAATATTGTTCAAAATATTTTGTAAATTCTGATTGGTATAGATCAATTCCTGATTAATATGGCTCAACTCTTCGGTTCGTTGCTTTACCCTTAGCTCTAACTCATCATGGGCAGATTGCAGCTCCTGTTTAAGGCGCTTACCCTCGGTGATGTCAAAAGAAACATTGGTGACAATATTTTCACTGCCAAGGTTAGCCACTGAGAAAAAAGGATTTAGCCATATCATTTCTCCAGTTTTCTTTACCGCTTTGAACTCATAATTTGTTGGAGCAAACTCACCTCGTAATCGGGCTAGACCTCGATCTTTTACCATTGCTCTGTCATTCGGATGAACTATATCCCAAAAGTTCATTTTCCGGGCTTCTTCACGTGTATAACCAAGAATTTTTGTAAAATTCGAATTTACATAGATGTAATGAGGATTACCGTAGACGGACACGACAGCCGGAATGTTATCCATAAGAAGCTTAAATTTTTCTGCATCTTTAATCCAAGGATGTAGGGTGAACAATGATGCCATCGAAACATCATTCGTCTCATTCAGAGAATTTTTCTCGTATGGAGGGTATTGATCTTCTCGAATCTCATCTGCCATGGTACACCTCATGCTATTCGTAGAACAGACGCTCGAATCTTCTTTATCAATCTTAATGACTGAACTTGCTTATAATAGCAAATTAGGTTCTATATTAACGCGATCCTCCTTAGAATATGTTAACAAAGTGTAAAATTTTCTATCTCATATATATTTCAAAGTCAACAGGGTATTAATTCTGATGACAAAAAACCACGAAGGAAAAGTATAGGGAAAAGTCCGGAGCTTTGATATGTCAGAACAACCTCAAGCTGCATTCAAAGCACTCTCCCTGCAAAGGCAAAAGGAAGCGTTGAAAGAAGGCCGAGGAGCGGATGCTAGAGACATCGTATTTCACCGTAATGGTCAACCGATGGAGAAGAATTACATAGGGCGCGTATTTAAGAGAATACTGAAAAAAGCAGAGATCAGAGACATGAAACTTCATAACACGAGACATACCTTTGCAAGTCAGCTTCTCAGTAGCGGGGCGAGCCCTGTCTACGTCAAAGAGCAGCTAGGACATACATCTATTCAAATGACAGTGGATATCTATGGGAAATGGATACCAAGCCCGAACAGGGACGAGGCAAACCGTTCAGATATGATCCAATCCGCACCCTATACGCACCCTGCCAAAAACGAAAAGGCGCAACCTTTTGAGATTACGCCTTCCTTTATGCATATGGTGCCGAAGCCGAGACTTGAACTCGGACAGGCATAAGCCCACTAGACCCTGAACCTAGCGCGTCTACCAATTCCGCCACTTCGGCACGCAAAACTATGAAACGCTTATACTGATGCACCCCCATATTGTCAAGAGAAATTACCCTTGAAAATAACGCAATACATGCTATTGTGCTTGTCCAGAACAGGGCGTCTGCCCTCCAAGTTCAATTGGATGTGATATGGAAATTATAAGAGATGTTGACAACCTTCCCGAAGCCCTGACAGGCTCCATCGTTACGATAGGCAACTTCGATGGCGTGCACCGGGGACACAGGGAAATCTTCAGGAAAATCGCACGGGAAGCCAAAGATGCACATACAAAGTCATTGGTTATTACCTTTGATCCCCATCCCCAAAAAATCATGCACCCGGAGCGAAGACCCTTCTTTCTGCTGACACCCCTGAATGAAAAGCTGGACCTCATCAGTTCCTGCGGCGTGGACGCGGTTATCCTGTTCACATTTTCCACCACGTTCGCCGAGGTAACCGCCGGAGAATTTGTGGAAAATATCCTCTGGAAAAAACTGCGCCTCCGCAAATTGTTCGTCGGGTATGACTACGTGTTCGGCAAGGGAAAGGGCGGAAACGCCGAGTTCCTGAAGGCATCCGGGAGGAGACTCGGCTTTGAGGTTGAGGAGATCGGCGTCGTGAAGACAGACGGCATGATTGCCAGCAGCACTAATATACGCCTTTCAATACTTGACGGAGATGTCAGGCTGGCATCGGAAATGCTGGGAAGACCTTATAGCGTGAGTGGTATCGTTATCAAGGGATACCGGCGGGGCACCGAGATAGGGTATCCGACAGCCAACTTAAAATCAGAAAAGGTCATCCCCGCGACAGGTGTCTATGCCATTATAGCGGAGCTTGAGGGTACCCGGCACCAGGGGGTTATCAACATAGGGACCAATCCCACGTTCGGCAACGAGGAGATCTCGGCGGAGGTGCATCTGCTCGATTTTGAAGGTGATATCTATGGAAAGGACATCACCATACTCTTCATAGAACGGCTGCGTGACGAAAAAAAGTTCAAGGGCCCCGCGGAGCTGGTTCGGCAGATAAAAAAGGATATCGAACAGACAAGAAAAATCCTGTCATCCCCTCTGGCGGACATGGGTTCCTAGATCCAGGCAACCAAGAGATGAAGATAGAACACCTGAACGGCTGGAACATCAGCTATGAGAGAGCCAGAGAGATACAGAATGATCTCAGGGCACGACTCATCCTCCACAATGAGGGCATTCCCCGCAAGATCCAGACGGTAGCCGGCGCAGACATCTCATATTCAAAGGGCAGCAACACCTTCTTCGCGGCCGTTGTGATCCTTGATTTCCCGACCATGAAAATCATCGAGCAGGCATCGTCCAGCGGGATAGTTGACTTCCCCTATATCCCGGGGCTACTCACCTTCAGGGAAGGGCCCGTGCTCCTGGAGGCCTTCCGGAAGTTGACTATCTCACCCGATGTCATTATCTTCGACGGACAGGGGATCGCCCATCCGAGGGGAATCGGCCTTGCATCCCACATGGGACTCTTTCTCAACACGCCGTCCATAGGGTGTGGGAAAACGAGGCTTGTCGGATCATATGATGAACCAGGGAATGAACCGGGCGATTATTCTCCCCTTGTCCATAATAGTGAACCAGTGGGAGCCGTCTTGAGGACAAAGAGGAATGTGAAACCGGTCTTCGTATCACAGGGACACAAGATAGGATCGAAGAAGGCGATAGAGATAACCCTGTCGAGCTGCAGGGGATACCGACTGCCTGAACCGACACGGAGGGCGCACCTTGCCGCGGGCGAGATCCGGATGAGACAGGAACAGTTGAGGCCGTTAGGGGGTATCTTTTTTGAAGGTGGGGGGGCTTGAGGGGGGAGTGATGCTTCCGTTCAGGATGCATCCTTCCTCTACCACCAGACTTCCGCACTGGATGGATGCCCGGACGTTCGAAGTGGCGCGGAGTGTCAACATTCCCGTAACAACAATGCTCCCTTCAAATGTGCCGGCTACGGTGAGATTCCCCGATGTGACGTCTGCCTTGATGGTGCTTCCCTCTTCCGCAATAGCAGACTCGGCATTCAGGACACCTTCTACCGTGCCTGCCACAACGAGATATCCCTTGAAATCCAGGGTCCCGTTGAGTCTGCACCCCTTGTTGATAATGGAGACGTCTTTTTCTTTCACCTGTGTTCTCCCTTGTCACCTATGTTGTGTTTCTCCCCAGCCAACCCCGGCCAGTAATCTACAATAGCAACCGGCAGCAAGGCAAGAAGGATTTTACCCTGGCCGGCGTCGATATCGTATCCTGCGAATTTTCCGTCAGGAGGGGCCGCGATCTTCGCGCCTATGGAAGGAGATTTTCTACGGAGACACTGTCGAATGTGCCAGATGAGAAACGGCATACGTAATCTGCGTCAGGATCAAGGCACCTAATCTCTGCTGAAAAGGACATTGTAAATGTAACTTTCCGCCTCGCTCTTTGTGTTCTGGGAATTGATATAGAATGAAATTCCCTCGATATCGCGCGGCTCCCCGTCTTTGATATCGGGAAACAGTTTTCGGTAATCTTCTTCAAGGTTTCTTTTTTCGCAAAACCATGTATTGAGCGCGTCCTCCTTGTTCCTGAGAACGACATACCGTACCTTGTCCGCAAAGGGTTGTGCGCTCTTCACCATGCTCCCCTTGGGGCATTCCACCCCCCAGATGTACCCTATGACGGGGATAGTCAGTTTTGCGGGCCAACCGGTGGGCTTGAAGGCAACGTATATCTGAATGGCCTGATCATCGGTCGAGGCCTTTCTGACATCCGCTCCATCAGGCAAACGGGCAACCTTCCATTCCCAGCTCAGAAAGGGATATTCTCCTGTCTTCAGGTCTATCTCTTTTTTTGTTCCGAAAGAGGAGTGTCTGTCGCTCTTCATGTGCAGGACATATCTGGTATCTTTTCTCTCCAGGGTAAGGTTCGGGGTCCCATCATTCGCCACCAGTTTCCAGCCTGACGGGATGCCTTCTTGCATTTCTCCCGAGTCAAACCCGGCGACAGTCAAACCGTCGTTTCCACAGGCTATACCGGGGCCCGAAAGGGCTAGAACAATGGTCATCATACATGAGAATGCCAGAAATGATCTCATGTACTTCATGTCTTTTTCTCCTGTTCATGAAGGGCCATTATGTCGGTCCGGGTAAAAACGGACTCGACCCTCTGTACCTCTTTCTCTATGTTCTCCCTCCCCTGCTCCTCTTCACGGTCAATAAGGGCTATCACACGATCCACGATCAGTCCCGCCTCACGGGCTCTTTCAATGGCGATCAGGGTGGATTTTCCCGTGGTAATCACATCATCCAGGATAGCTACCCTCTCACCCTCTCGGACATTTCCCTCTACTGAGCTGCGCGTGCCATGTCCCTTGACATCTTTTCTGACGATGAATGCCTTGATGGGGTGGTTTCTCTGATACGATATCACGGAAATGGCGTTGGCCATCGGATCCGCCCCCAGGGTCAGCCCTCCAACCGCCGAAATGTCTGAACCTTCAAGCATGTCAAAGATAATGTTTCCTATCAGGTTCATCCCCTCCGGATCGAGGGTCGTTGGCTTGCAATTGAAATAAAACCTGCTCTGTTTCCCGGATGCCAACGTAAATGGCGGATTATCGCTGTACCGGAAGGTGCGTTCCACTATCATCCGCGCCAGGCGTGCCCTCATTTCGCTATGGTTCATCTCAGACAATTCCCCCTATTCTACCTGCTGTTTTTTCGTCTTTTCCTCAATCTTCTTAACCCTCTTTATGATATATTCCGGGTCCAGGAGTTGGGTCTCGCGGTATTCCGCGGCGGCCATATCAGACCAGCCTTTTTTATCATAGTACAGACCTAACGTGAAATGCGTTTCCGGGTTGCCGGGATCTATCTCCAGGGCCTTCTCCGTCTGCCGTACAGCCTGATCAAGGTTACCCATACCATAATAGGCCTTGCCGAGGTAGAATCGTGTGTCGCGATTGAAGAGATTTATCTTGAGCCCAATCAGCATGATATCCCGCGCCTTGCGGAACTCTTTGAGCGTGGTATACGCTATCCCCAGGCCCACGACAATACGTTCATCATACGGCCGTATCTTCCGCGCCTTCACGTAATAAAGGACGGCCTCCCTGAAATTTTCCTTTTTGGCATAACACACGGCAAGGTTGGAAAGCGCATCGAAATAACCCGGGCGGATACTTATGGCCTTTTCATATTCCCTGATGGCCCCGTCCGTATCCCCCTTTATATCACATATCCTGCCGAGGAAAAATTGGTCTTTGCTTTCGGTGGAGCACGCCTCTATGGCTTTGGTGTAATACAGCGCAGCCTCTTCGCATTTTCCCCTCTTAAAGGAGATTTCGCCAAGGCCCGCATATGCCACATAGTATCGCGGTTTAATCTTGATCGCTTCTCTATAATAGGGGATAGCCTCATCTCCCGATTCTTTCAACCGGTATGTCTCCGCCAGTTTGTAGTGATAATTGGCAACCTTGGGGTTAATCTTAATAGCTTTTTCGTATTTTTCTATCGCCCTGTCATACTTTTTCTTGACGAAATATTTGT
>Ga0075123_10000608_pt1 | contig 18544 bp, 10 predicted proteins | sample AntAceMetag02UKX_FD_69808 | JGI IMG/M metagenome (GOLD analysis project Ga0075123, IMG submission 69808) | Saline lake microbial communities from Ace Lake, Antarctica - Antarctic Ace Lake Metagenome 02UKX | ecosystem: Environmental > Aquatic > Non-marine Saline and Alkaline > Saline | place... | reverse complement strand
AATGGTAATTTAACAGCCGGTTCTCATACAATTGAGCTAGACAGGAGCAAACTTTCAAATGGAATTTATTTTATTTCGATGAAAGCTGGAAATAACATTTATACCGAAAAGATTATGATTAACTAAGGTAGCTTAAATTTACTAAAAGAAATTATTATTATGTAAGTCCTTCGGATTGTAAAAATCCGGAGGATTTTTTTTAATAATAATAAATCGTAAAAAAATGATGTGTTTTCTTTGCTAATAATTTTTTAATGTAAATTTGCAGCCTAATCAATAAACAACCAAGATGTCAAAACAAAAGACTGTTTCCAAAATTACAACCCATGTTCTTCAGGAGATGAAACTTAAGGGTGAAAAAATTGCAATGCTCACTGCTTACGATTTTTCAATGGCAAGAATAATTGATGCTTCTGGAATTGATGTAATCTTAGTAGGCGATTCTGCATCAAATGTAATGGCCGGATATAAAACCACTTTACCAATTACTTTAAACGACATGATTTATCATGCATCTTCTGTAATGCGTGCGGTTAAAAGAGCTCTTGTTGTTGTTGACCTTCCATTCGGAACCTATCAGGGAAACTCAAAAGAAGCCTTGCACTCAGCTATTCGTATTATGAAAGAATCAGGTGCAAATGCAATAAAAATGGAAGGCGGAAGAGAAATCATAGAATCTGTTGACAGAATATTAAGTGCAGGAATTCCGGTAATGGGTCATCTTGGACTTACACCTCAATCAATTCATAAATTCGGAACTTATATTGTGAGAGCTACAAATGAAGATGAAGCTAACAAACTTATTGAAGACGCACATTTACTTGAAAAAGCCGGATGTTTTGGAATTGTACTTGAAAAAATACCTGCAGAACTTGGCGAAAAAGCAACTAACGCAATAAAAATTCCAACAATTGGAATCGGAGCAGGAAGCAAAGTTGATGGACAAGTTCTTGTTTTACATGATATGCTTGGAATAACTCAGAAGTTTTCTCCTCGTTTTTTAAGAAGATATCATAACCTCAGTGAAGAAATTATGGGATCTGTTCATTCGTATATAGATGATGTTAAATCTAGTAGCTTCCCAAACGAGAGAGAAGAGTATTAGCCTGTTTGCTTGATAATGATTACTGGACTCTGAAGACTGTTAACCGATAACTTTTTTTATATTATGAATATTAAATCCTTTGAAAAAAGAATATTATTTGAAGATAATCACATTATTATCGTCAATAAGGAAGCTTCGGAAATTGTTCAGGGAGATAAAACCGGTGACAAACCATTATCAGAATTAACTCAGGAATACATCAGGATTAAATACAAAAAACCGGGTAATGTTTTTCTTGGTGTTGTACATCGGATTGATCGTCCGGTAAGTGGTGCCGTAATTTTTGCAAAAACCGGAAAAGCACTAAGCAGGCTGAATGAACTAATTAAGAAAAACGAAATCCATAAAACATATTGGGCTGTTGTTGGCGAGAGGCCTCCCCAAATGAAGGAAAAGCTGGTTCACTATCTTCGTAAAAACGCAAAACAAAATAAATCATATCCTGTAAAAGAGACTGACAGAGAAGCAAAACGTGCTGAACTTAATTATGAATTAATTGGCACGAGTAATGATTATTTTTTACTCGAAATTGATTTGATAACAGGAAGACATCATCAGATTAGAGCGCAACTTGCTACCATAAAATGTAGAATCAGAGGAGATTTAAAATACGGAGCTCCCCGCTCAAATATTGATTCTTCGATACATTTGCATGCACGCAGTATTTCTTTCATTCATCCTGTAAAAAAAGAAAAGCTCGAAGTTGTAGCTCCTGTCCCAAATGATACTTTATGGCAATATTTTGAAGAAAATTTGGCGCCTATAAAAAAAACAAAACCCAATAAGAAAAAACCACATAAATTTAGAAAGTGAAAAGCAACAGGTTTATACCAATTGAATTTCTGAATTGCTGATAAATATTTTGAAATATTTTTTTCTTTGTCAAGGCAAATATTCTTTGCATCCGTACGGACGGAAATAATATTTAACGCAGAGAAAGGAAAAAAGAAACGAAATATATCGGTAATTTGGATGTTCAGTTGGTATTATCATTGTTTAAATTAATTTCACCAAATGAAAATCAGTAAAATAATCTTTTGTGTTTTTATATTTCTGTTTTTCAAAAGCAATGCTTTTTCTCAGTATTTCAGCTCAGGTCAGGATCCGTTTTGCACGAAATGGAAAATGATAAAAACCGAAAGCTTTAAAATTATCTTTCCGGAGAATTTTATAAAACAAGCTCAATATCTTGGCAATACCTTAGAATTTACAAAAAATAGAACAGCCGCATCATTAAATATTGAAGCTGATAAAACTACAATTATTCTGCATAACCAACTGGTAACATCAAATGCTTTTGCTTCTTTAGCTCCAAAACGAATAGAGTTTTTTACTTGTCCACCGCAGGATATTTATTCGCAACCTTGGCTTGAACAGCTTTCAATTCATGAATACCGACACATTGAGCAGTTTAAAAAAATCAATCAGGGTTTCACTGAATTTTTAACATATTTACTCGGACAGCAAGGGAATATTGCAATTACCGGCTTATTTGTCCCAATGTGGTTTATTGAAGGTGACGCTGTTTGCACAGAAACCGCCCTTAGTAAATCAGGTCGCGGAAGAGTTCCTCAATTTTCTATGCCATTGAGAGCGCAGATTCTTGAAAAAGGAAAATATTCATATACCAAAGCTACTCTTGGTTCATTCAAGGATTTTATTCCTGATTATTATATTTTAGGATATAATCTTGTCGCTCAATCAAGAAAAATGTGCGGAATGAATTTATGGAATTCAGCTTTGAATACTGTGGGTAAATATCCATTTATTATTACTCCTTTTTCAAAAGGAATAAAAAATATTACAGGACTTACAAAACGAAAACTTTATAACATAACAATTGATGAACTTGAAGACGGATGGGAAACTCAATCAATAAAAGAAAAATATAGTTTTTACGATGTTATTAATCCTGAAAATGAAAAATGGTACACAAATTATAAATTAGGGGTTTTTATTGATAAGGATAAAATTCTTGCCGAGAAAACAGGGATTGATGATATTACACGTTTTGTGATTATTGACAAAAACGGAGAAGAAAAAAAGATTTTTACTCCGGGAATAACTTTTCATGAAATGTTATCTTATTCGGATAATAAAATTTGTTGGGCAGAAAAAACTTATGATGCACGCTGGCAAAACAGGAATTATTCCATCATAAAAATTCATAATCTAAAAACTAAACGAACAAAAAAACTGACAAGAAAAAGCAGATATTTTGCCCCTTCCTTTTCCCCGGATGGTAAATATATTTCTGCTGTTGAAGTGTCGGAAAATAATAATTATTCTTTGGTATTGCTCGACCCTGAAAATGGTAATGTTTTAAAGAAATATACAACAAAAGATAATTCATTTATCATCACGCCTTCATGGTCTTACGATAGTAAGAAAATCGTTTTCATGACAATGAACAAAAAAGGGAAAAGCATTTCTATTCTTGACTTAAAAACATCATTAATAAAATCAATAACACCTTATAAATATACAGAAATATCAACTCCGGTTTTTTATAAAAGCTACATTTTATTTACCGGGGCTTTTTCAGGAATTGATAATATTTATGCCATCGACACTTTGTCAGAGGAAATATTCAGAGTAAGCTCAACTCGTTATGGAGCAAGGGATGTAGCTGTTTCCCCGAACAAAAAAAGCTTTATTTTTTCTAATTATTCAAGCAGAGGTTATCAAATTGTTAAAGCAAAAGCAGACCCTGATAAATGGGAACCACTGGAAAAAATCGAGGATAATTCATTAAAGCTTTTCGAAAGTATTTCAAAAGAAGAAAACTGGGTGTTAAACTCTGACAGCATTCCTGAAAAGGAATATGAAGTAAAAAGTTATTCCAGAATTTCGAACTTATTTAATTTTCATTCTTGGGCTCCGGTTTCTATCGATGTAAATAACACCAGCTTTAAACCCGGAGCAAGTATTATGTCGCAAAACAAACTTAGTACAGCTTTCACAACTTTGGGTTATGAATATGATATTAATGAAAAGTACGGGAAGTTTTATGCAGATTTTACTTATAAAGGGTGGTATCCGGTTTTGGATTTACATGTGGATAATGGGAAAAGATGGGGTGTTTATACGGATTCTCTGGATAATGAAACTGACTATTCGTGGCAGGAAAAAAATGTCAGACTTGGAGCCTATCTTCCATTAAATTTATCGAGTGGGAAATATTTCAGGTGGATTCAGCCGGGCATATTTTTTTCACAGAAATTTCTTAAAATGTCCGAATTTTCTCCAGTTGAATTTATAAATAACAATATCAACACTATTGATTATAGTTTATATTTTTCCAATACATTAAAAACTTCAGCGAAAGATATGTTTCCTCAATGGGGACAGGTGTTTTATTTTAGATTTTCGAATACCCCATTTAGTAATACTAAAAGTAATATTCTGGGAGTTGCAGGGAATTTTTACTTTCCGGCGCTTTTAAAACATCATGGAGTAAAATTATATTTTGGATATCACAAAAAGAAACAAGAAGATTACACTTTTAATAATATTGCAAATTACCCTCGTGGATTTATTCTTATGGCAGATGATGAATTATACAGTTTTGCAATTAATTACAAATTTCCATTGTTTTATCCTGACTTCGGAATTGGTCAGTTAATTTATTTTAAGAGAGTAAAATTGAATTTATTTTATGATCAGGCGATTGGTTTCCTTGGAGAAATAAAAAATGATTATAATTCATGCGGGGCGGAGTTTACAAGCGATTTCCATTTATTTAACTTTCCGTTTTTAATTGATGCAGGTATAAGAAGTATTTATTTACCTGAACAAAAAATACTCAAAGCTGAGTTTTTATTTTCTATTGATTTCAGTGGTTTTTATTAAATATTTTGTTCCTTATATTTTCTTTAGTTCGAGCTTTTGTTTTATTCACTACGAATTTAATGGAATATTGATAAATACGAAAATAAAAAAACTGTCCTGATATAAAAACTAAGCAGGGAAGTTCAGTAAATAATTACGTAATTAATTGTCAAGCTCAATAATTACAGTACCTTTTATGATTTTCTCGTTAACTTTTACATTAATTATTTTTATAATTCCATCTATAGGAGCAATGATATCGTTTCGCATTTTCATTGCTTCGAGAATTACAAGTTTATCTCCTGCTGTGATTTTATCTCCGGTTTTGACATAAATATTTTGAATAGTTCCTGAGATAAAAGCTTTAATAATATTTAGCTCCGGCCTTTTATAAGGTTTTCGATTTTTAAACTTTTTTGTTAATAATGTTCTGTATTTAATATTATCAACATTTATAGTTTTATATCTGATTTTTTTTTCTTGTTTTTTCATGGCTTGTGAAATCTTTCAACATTTAAATATTTAAAAACGAGATATTATAAATGATTAAAATGGTGGAATACCATGTTTTTTTTCCGGACGAACTTCTTTTTTATTTGAAGAAATTTCAATAGCATGAATAAGCATTTTTCGAGTTTCTTTTGGCTCGATAACTGCATCAACATAGCCATAAGCAGCTGCTACGTAGGGATTAGCAAATTTCTTTCGGTATTCATTCACTTTTTTCTTTCTCATTTCATCAGGATTTTCCGCACTCATTATTTCTTTCCTGAAAATAATATTTGCTGCTCCTTCTGGTCCCATAACTGCAATTTCAGCTGATGGCCATGCGAAAACAAAATCGGCTTTTAAATGAGAAGAACACATTGCAATATATCCACCGCCATAAGCTTTTCTTAAAATAACAGTAATTTTTGGTACTGTTGCTTCAGAATATGCATAAAGTAATTTTGCTCCGTGACGAATTACTCCTGCATGTTCCTGATCAATTCCCGGAAGATATCCAGGAAGGTCAACAAGTGTTATTAATGGAATATTAAATGAGTCGCAATAACGAATAAATCTTGCAGCTTTATCAGAAGAATCAACATCAAGAACACCTGCAAGAACATTTGGCTGGTTTGCCACAAATCCAACAGTTTCGCCTTTCATACGTGCAAAACCAATTACAATATTAGCAGCAAATAACTCTTGTATTTCCAAAAATTCGGAATCATCACACAATGCTTTAATAATATTTTTTACATCGTATGGTTGTTTTGGGTTGGTAGGGATAATATTGTCAACTTTGTATTTTCTTGATTTTGGCCCTTTTTTAGGATAATTATCGGCTTTTTTCGAATTATTCCAAGGAATAAAACTAATAAGCGATTTTATCTGATCAAAACATTCTGTTTCACTTTTGGCGTAAAAATGAGCATTTCCGGTAATTTCGGAGTGCACTTTTGCACCTCCTAATTCCTCCATCGATATTTCCTCTCCAAGAACAGTTTTAATAACTTCCGGTCCAGTGATGAACATCTTTGAGATTCCTTCAACAACAAAAACAAAATCAGTTAAAGCGGGCGAATAAACTGCTCCACCAGCACATGGTCCCAGTATTACCGATATTTGCGGAATAAATCCTGATGCCTTTGTATTACGGTAAAAAATTTCGCCATAGCCTGCAAGTGAGTTTACTCCTTCTTGAATTCTGGCTCCACCCGAATCGTTGATTCCGATAATCGGAACTTTAAGTTTCATGGCATGATCCATAATTTTGGTAATTTTTTTGGAATGCATCCATCCCAATGAACCACCGGCTATTGTGAAGTCCTGAGCATAAATACATACAGGATGCCCGTTGAGCATTCCTGTTCCGGTAATTACTCCATCTCCCGGAAGGTATTTTTTATCCATGTTAAAATCTTTTGCTGCATGTTCAACAAACAGATCATATTCATGAAATGAATTAGTGTCTACAATTGCAAAGATTCTCTCACGAGCTGTGAGTTTTCCAATTGCTTTTTGCTTTTTAATAGCTTTGTCACCACCACCTTTTAATGCATCATGCATTCTTTTTTTAAGGTCGCTGGTTTTTCTTTGCTCTGCCATAATAATTGTTTGCTTTATTAATGTAATCTGTTATAAAATAAAACTAAATAATTCATTTATTACTATTAATATATACAAAATCAAATAATTACCTCTAAAAAGTAATATGGATGATCGGTAAATTTATACCTTTCATCCATGCAACAAAGTTAAACATTTTTATGCAAAAACAAATTATATTGGTTTTCTTCGAAAAATAAGTTGTAATTTTAAAAAAACAGGATTTATATTTAAATTTTTGTAGAAAAATTTTTAAACTATGAAAATATGAACATTGAAGAAATTAGAGATTATTGTATGTCGAAAAAGGGAACTACAGAAAGTTTCCCTTTCGATGAAGTTACTTTGGTTTTTAAGGTGATGGGAAAAATGTTTGCTCTTGCAAGTTTGGATGGTGAACCAAGAGTAAATTTGAAATGCGATACTGATAAAACATTTAGTTTAAGAGAAGAATATCCGGCAATAATTCCCGGTTATCATATGAGTAAAGTAAATTGGAATACTGTTTTGATGGATGGTACTTTGCATGATGATTTTGTTAAAACTTTAATTGATGATTCGTATAATTTGATAGTTGAAAAACTGACTAAAAAAATAAAGTTGGAATTCGAGAAATTGTAAAAGAGAGTGTCTAAAAGTATACACATATATAAGGAATGATAAATGTTAAAATCTTGAGATTTTTTTTGGACACTCTCTTTAAATATTTTAACTGAAACCAACTATTGTAATTCCGCTACCACCTTTGTCGGGATCTGAATCCACAAGTTTTTTAATTTCCTTTATTGATGAAAGATGTTCTCGGATTACTTTGCGTAAAATACCGTCTCCCTTTCCATGAAGAATTGAAATCTCTGAAGTGTTTAGTAAAATAGCGTCATCGAGATAATTATTAATGATTGGAATTACTTCTTCAACTCGTTTTCCTCTTACGTCGATGGATAATTTAAAATCCGACATTTTTGCGTTAATAAATGAAGAAGTAGCTCTTTTTGATTTTGTAGAATGTTTTAAAGTTTGGGGTTTGCTTGTTTTTGTAAGATTTTCTATCGATGATCTGATTGTAAATGTATCAAAAGAAACCATGGCAAAAGTGTCAGAAATATCAGTTATCTCACCCACCATATTTTGATCTTTTATTTTTACATGATCGCCTTTAGATAGTTTTGAATCAGTTTTTTCTTCCTGTAGTTTTTGTGGCTTTCTACCTTTTTGATTTTTCTCTTTAGAGATAATTTTTTCTCTTAGCTTTTTAGTTTTTTCTTTATCTGCCTGACTTTCCCTGATTTCTTTAATAGTATTTTCTATCAATTTGTTAGAGCCCTCAATTATTTCAATAGCTTCGTTTTTGGCTTTTGTTATTATCACTTCTCTTGAAATCTTGAGTTGCTTTGTTTGTTTGTCGTGTTTTTCTATTAATTCCGATAATAAATCATCTGCTACTTTTAGTTGGATATGTTTTTTTTCTATTTCTGCTTTTTCAATTTCAAGTTGCTGAAGCTGTGAGTCGAAATCGAGTTGAGTTGTACCTGTTTTTTTTGCAGAATTTTTTAATATCCTTTCGGGAAAACCAATTTGTCTGGCAATCTCAAAAGCAAAAGAGCTGCCCGGTTTTCCTGATTTTAACTTATATAAGGGCTTCATAATTTTAGAATCAAAAAGCATAGCTCCATTAAAAATACCTGCATTTTTCTCAGGGAGTAACTTCAAATTTGAGTAATGAGTAGTAACTACTCCAAATGCTTTATTTTTATTAAGCTCTTCGAGTACCGATTCGGCAATGGCTCCACCATATTGAGGTTCGGTTCCTGTTCCAAATTCATCAATTAAAAAAAGTGTTTTCGGATTCGAATTATTTACAAAATGCTTGATATTTAATAAATGAGAACTATAAGTACTCAAATCATTTTCCAGTGATTGTTCGTCACCAATATCAACAAAAATATTATTAAAAATTCCTGTAAGAGAATCTCTGTTTATTGGAATTGCTAGTCCGCATTGAAGCATGTATTGAATAAGACCTACAGATTTTAAACAGACGGATTTCCCCCCTGCATTTGGTCCTGAAATAATGAGTATTCTTTCTTCATTGTTGAGCTCAAGATCAAATGGAATAACTTCCTTTTTTTGTTTTTGATGTGATAAAAATAGCAAAGGATGAACTGCTTTATTCCAGTTAATTATAGCTTGATTTTTTATTGCAGGAATGCAAGCATTAATATCAAATGAAAATTTAGCTTTTGCTCTAATAAAATCCATTAACCCCAAAAAATTATAGGCTTTTTCCAGATAGTCAATATTGGGACGGATTAAAATAGTAATCTCACTTAGAATTTTTACAATCTCCCTCTTTTCGGCATTTTCAAGATCCCGAATTTCGTTATTGGTGTCAAATACTTCAGCAGGTTCTATAAAAACAGTTTTGCCGCTTGCAGATTCATCGTGGATAAAACCTTTTATTTTTCGCTTATTTGTTGCTGAAACCGGAACTACCAGCCTTCCGTTTCTTATGGTCGGTTCAGCATCAGTTTCGATCCAACCTTCTTTTTTTGCAGATTTTATGCTTAGCTGAAGCTTTTTGTCAATGTTCCTGAGTTTTTTTATTAGCTCCGCTCTTATTTCTTTGAGTCGAGGAGATGCATTATCTTTAATAACTCCTTTATGATCGATAATGCTTTCAATTCTTATCAATATTTCTTTTTCAAGAAAAATATTTGATGCAGTTTCCTTTAAAAACGGATATTTATCACTCGCAGATTTATTTAAAAAATGCAAACAATTAAAGATTGTGTAAAGTGAGGTTTTTAAATTAAAAAGTTGTTCGATTTCAATAATAGTTCCTTCCAATCGAATACGGTTTAATTCGGGAGTAAGGTCAAAGTAATCTTGAGATGGAAAATTTTCGCCCAACTCAATAATAGAAATAAATTCGTTGACTTGTCTCAGCCATTTATCTACTAATTTAAAATTGCTGGAAAACTTAATCTTGTCAACAAATATTTCGCCTAATGAGCTCAAACACTTTTCTTTTATCAGTTGCCTGATATTGTCAAATCCAATTTTGTTTTCGAAATTATTTGGATAAATCATAGTGCAAACTTACAAATAATGAATGAGCAAAAAATATATGAGATTTTTATTGCGCCAATTTAATTACCAAGTTTTTTAGTGAAGTTCGTTTTAATATTTTTGTGCTTTTTTTTGGGTTTGGCTAATTTTATAATAATGCAATATATATTTGAGATTATAGAAAATATTTTTTTAGTTTTGCACGTTGTTAATTTGCAATAAAGATATTGATATAAAGTATTTATTTTAAGACAATAAAATGAAAAGATACGCAATAATTTTAATGATATTTTCCTCACTTTTGGTTTTTAATTCATGTGAAACCGATTTTAATATAAATGCTGATTATGAAGACGTAACTGTTGTTTATGGCTTACTAAATCAGGATAGTACAACTTATATTAAAATAAACAAGGCTTTTTTGGGTGAAGGAAATACTTTGATAATGGCAAAAATCGAAGATTCGAGTAATTACCAAAATGAGCTTAATGTTACACTCGAAGAGTGGGATAGTAATAATCAAATTAACACTTTTATTCTTGATACAATCACAATAACAAATAAGGAAGAAGGCGTCTTTTATAATCCTCATCAGGTTCTTTATAAAACAGATGCTCTTTTAAATGAAGATTATACCTATAAATTAAAAATTATTAATGCTGAAAAGGAAATATCTTCAGAAACAAAACTCATTAACGATTTTAATTTGGTAAAACCAAGAATGGGTGGAACGTACTTATTACTAACAGAAGAATCTCAAAAAGCTGTTGAATGGGAATCGGCAAAAAATGGTATAAGATACGAAGTTGTTATTAGGTTTCATTATAAAGAAAAATTTATTGATCAGGCAGATACTATATGTAAATATATTGATTGGGAACTTGGAACAGTTAAATCAAGCAACACAGATGGAGGAGAACCTATGGATATGTTATATTTTGGAGCGAGTTTCTTTTTATTATGTGGACAAAATATTCCTTATGATGACCAAGCATTGGAAGATAGAGTACATTATCGTCTGACTTCAAATGTTGAATTTATTTTATCTGTTGCGGGTGAAGATTTAAATACTTACATGGAAGTTAATGAACCCTCAAGTAGTATTGTTCAGGATAAACCCGAATATACAAATATTGAAAATGGTATTGGTATTTTCTCAAGCAGATATCAAAAAACCAGAAGCAAACTGTTAAAATCCGAATCAGTTGCTGTCTTGGAAGAACTTAATATTAAGTTTTAAAATACTTGATACTTAATTCAGAATTATTCAAAACCTAAAACCTAAAATCTAAAACTCAAATTCCCTTTTCTGTCGTTTTGTCATATTTTTTTGACAGGAATCAAATAATTTATTAATTGTAATTACTTATAGTAAAAACAGGTGTTTTATTCTTTTTTATTCTATAAGTAGCATGTATTAAGGTGTTTGCGCTTATTATTTTTTATTGAAATAATAAAAATTTAGTAATAAGAAAAAAATGGCATAATCATTGAAAAGCTTTGATACAGACAGAAATAAATAAAATTTATAAATAAAAAAAATATTAGTAATGGGAAAAATTATTGGAATTGACCTTGGAACCACAAACTCATGTGTATCAGTAATGGAGGGAAACGAACCTGTTGTTATTCCAAACAGCGAAGGACACAGAACTACTCCTTCAATAGTTGGGTTTACAGAAAATGGAGAACGTAAAATTGGCGATCCTGCAAAAAGGCAAGCAATTACAAATCCTGAAAATACTGTTTACTCCATAAAAAGATTTATGGGTGAAACTTTTGATCAAACCCAAAAAGAGGTAAAAAGAGTTCCTTACCATGTAGTAAAAGGTGACAACAACACTCCTCGGGTACAAATTGGAGACAGAAAATATACCCCACAAGAAATATCAGCAATGGTACTTCAGAAAATGAAAAAAACTGCTGAAGATTATCTTGGACAAACTGTTACAGATGCCGTTATAACTGTTCCTGCATATTTTAGCGATTCACAACGTCAGGCTACAAAAGAAGCCGGAGAAATTGCAGGTTTAACTGTAAAAAGAATTATTAACGAACCAACTGCTGCTGCCTTAGCATACGGTCTTGATAAAAAATTATCAGATATTAAAATCGCTGTTTTTGATCTTGGTGGAGGTACTTTCGATATCTCAATCCTTGAATTAGGTGATGGAGTTTTTGAAGTAAAATCAACAAACGGAAATACACATCTTGGCGGTGATGATTTCGATTATGTAATTATTGATTGGCTTGCAGAAGAATTCAAGAAAGATGAAAATATTGATCTTCGCAAAGATCCAATGGCACTTCAGCGTTTAAAAGAAGCCTCTGAAAAAGCAAAAATCGAACTTTCAAGTTCTACTGAAACCGAAATTAACCTGCCATATATTATGCCTGTTGACGGTATTCCAAAACACTTAGTAAGAAAATTATCTCGCGCAAAATTCGATCAACTTACTGATTCACTTGTTCAAGATACTATAAATCCATGTAAGATTGCTCTCAAAGATGCCGGAATTAATGCTTCTGATGTTGATGATATAATTCTTGTTGGTGGATCAACCAGAATACCTGCTATTCAAAAAGTAGTTAAAGATTTTTTCGGAAAAGAACCTTCTAAAGGTGTTAATCCTGATGAAGTTGTTGCTGTTGGTGCTGCAATTCAAGGCGGTGTTTTAACTGGTGAAGTTAAAGATGTTTTGTTACTTGATGTAACTCCTCTTTCACTTGGTATTGAAACTCTTGGTAGTGTTATGACGCGTTTGATTGATGCAAATACCACTATTCCTACAAAGAAATCTGAAACATTCTCAACTGCTGCTGATAATCAACCTTCAGTTGAAATTCATGTGCTTCAGGGTGAAAGGCCAATGGCTAATCAAAATAAAAGTTTAGGTCGTTTCCATCTTGATGGAATTCCACCGGCACCGAGAGGTATTCCTCAAGTTGAAGTAACTTTTGATATTGATTCAAACGGTATTTTAAATGTTTCTGCTAAAGATAATGCAACAGGAAAATCTCAAAATATTAGAATCGAAGCTTCATCAGGACTAAGTGATGATGAAATTGCAAAAATGAAAGAAGAAGCTGAAAGAAATGCTGACGCTGATAAAAAACAAAAAGAAGAAATTGATAAACTCAACAGTGCTGATGCATTAATCTTCCAAACAGAGAAACAACTAAAAGATTATGGAGATAAACTTCCTGCTGATAAAAAGGAACCAATAGAAAAAGCTTTAAATGAACTTAAGGAAGCTCATAAAACTAAAGACCTTTCGAAAATTGAGCCTGCCATGGAAAATTTAAATAAAATGTGGCAAACAGCAAGCGAAGAAATGTATAAAGCTACTCAGGAACAAAAAGCTCAGGGACAAGATACACAAGGACAACCCGGTCCTGATCCTAAAGCCGGAAAATCAGGTGATGATGAAGTTACTGATGTTGACTTTGAAGAAGTTGATGACGACGATAAAAAATAAATAAAAATTTATTTTATTAAATTATTAAACCTCTGGTAATTTGCCGGAGGTTTTTTTTTGCCCGTTTTTAAACTTTGGGTATAAGCCGATTACAAATAATGTTATTTATTTTATGATATTTGTTAATAACTAATGCTTTATTAAGTTGATAAAATTTGAATGATAGTAGTAATTTAGTTAACCTTTTCGGAAATCAATCTATGTTAAATTAAATATTATTATTATGAAAAAATTTACTTTTTTATTAATCTTTGTTCTTATGGCTTTTAGCTATAATGGATGGAGTCAGGTTTTTATAACAGAACTAGCTGATCCAAATAATGAATCAGGAGCTCGTTTTGTTGAAATTTACAATGCAGGAACAACAAGTATTGATTTTAGTACAGGTTGGCAGCTTCAAAGAGCAACAAATGGTAACACATATTGGCAAACTGCAAAAAATTTAACAGGCACAATTGCTGCCGGTGGATTTTATTTAGTTTGTGCTAATCAGACCACATTTACGAGTACTTATGGATTTGCTGCTGATCAGAACATTGGTACAGGAGGACCAGCTGATAGTAATGGCGATGATCAAATTAGATTATTAAGTCCTGGCGAAGTTGTAGAAGATATGTTCGGTGTTTTAGGTGAGGATGGATCAGGTACAAATCATGAGTTTGAAGACGGTAGAGCTGAGAAAAAAGCTACAGTAACAACTGGAAATACTACTTATACTTTTAGTGAGTGGAATATTTGGAATGATACAGGTGGTAGTGGTACTACCAATGATCCACAAAATGCTCCAGATGATTTTGATCCTGGTGCATGGATAGGTGCAGTTATTGTAATAGATCCTGAGCCTAGTAATTATCCCACTAGTTTAACAGCTACAGCAACTGGTTTAGCAATTGATAATGTATGGATAGATGCAACAGGCACACAGTTGCCCTCAGCTTATTTGGTTTTAATTAGCGATCAGGATAATATTAGCGCACCGGTTGATGGAGTTTTCCAAGCTAATGATACAGATATTTCAGATGGTTCAGGTGCTTTAAATATTTTCTTTGGGAATGAAGCTTGTACTTTCTTTCATCTGCTATCGGAAACCACATATTTTTTCGAAATTTATCCCTACACTAACACCGGAACTAATGTAGATTACAAAACTGATGGTTCTGCACCTCAGGCTTCTGCTACTACTGATTATGCAATTAATGTAGAATATTTTGAAGTTGACCTTGGCAGCTGGACTGAACACAGCATTATTGGTGATCAGATATGGTATCAGGATACTTATTATAATGGTGATACTTATGCAAAAGTATCAGGATATTTAAGTGGAAGTCATGAAAATGAAGATTGGTTAATATCTCCGGCATTAAATCTCGATGGATTTGTTGAAGAAATATTTAGATTTACTTCTGCAATGAATTATAGCGGCCCTGATTTAGAAGTATTAATTTCTGAAGATTATGATGGAACAAGTAATCCAAACTCAGCTTCATGGAATGTATTAAATCCGGTACTTTCTTCGGGTAGTTTTGCATGGACAGAGTCTGGTGCTGTTGATATTTCATCCTTTATTGGATCTGCTGTTTATATTGCTTTTAAATATATTTCCACAAGCTCAAATTCTTCAACTTGGGAAATCGATAATATCGAAGTAACAGGAAATTTTATTCCTGAAATTAGCGTTGTTGCTCCAACAGTAGGTGTACAATGGCAAGTTGGTTCATCTTACGATATTGAATGGACTGCTGCAAATACCAGTGGGAATGTTAAAATTGAATTAACTACAAATGCTTCTGGTGGAAATCCTAGCTGGACTGAAATTGCTGCTGCAGTTCCTGCTCAACAGCAATTATGGACATGGAATATTCCTGCATCTCAAGTTGCAAGCCCTGATTGTAAAATTAGAATTACTGAAATTGATTATTCTGTTTCTGACGAAAGTGGAATCTTTCGACTTATCGAATCTATCGCAATCCCAAATATTGTTATTACTGAAATAATGTATAACCCACCAGAATCAGGTAATGATTCTATTGAGTTTATCGAATTATTTAATAATGATGCTACTACTGTTGACCTTGAAGGTTATTATTTCTCTGATGGAATTGAATTTACTTTCCCCTCAACGGAAATAGCTTCCGGCGAATATGTACTTGTTACAATTAATGCTGATGCTATGATGAACACTTTTGGTGTTACTGCATTACAATGGACTGACGGAGGTCTTAGCAATGGTGGTGAACTTATTCAATTAGTTAACGAAAATGGAACTGTTGTCGATTTTGTAGAATATGATAATGCAGAACCATGGCCAACTGCTTGCGATGGTACCGGACCTTCATTAACTTTATGCGATCCAGATTCTGATAACTCTCTAGTTGAAAACTGGTCAGCTTCAATAAATCTTGCGGCAGTTAATGCTAATAGTGACAATATTTATGCTACACCGGGAAGTGCATGCGTACAAGAACCTGTTGCTGAATTTGTTGCGGATACAACTATTGTTATAGTTGATGGAGTAGTTAATTTTACTGATTTATCTGAAGGAAGTATAGATACATGGTCTTGGATATTTGATGGTGGAACACCTGCAACTTCAAACTTGCAAAATCCTCCTGAAATTGTTTATAATGCTGCCGGTACATACACAGTTACTCTTACTGTAGAAAACGAGGCAGGTACAAGTACTAACACTAAAACAGATTATATTTCTGTTGGAATTGCTCCGATTGTAGATTTCGAAGCTGATAATGTAAATATTCTTGAAGGAGAATCAGTTAACTTTACTGATCTTTCAATTGGAACTCCTGATACATGGGAATGGATTTTCGAAGGAGGAACTCCTAATACATCATCTGCTCAAAATCCAACATTAATTCAATATAATACTATGGGATCTTATGATGTTACTCTAAATATTTCTAATATGTTTGGCGTAAGTTCGATCACTAAAACAGATTATATTAATGTTGAACCAATAGGAATTTATGAAAATGATTTAAAAGAGTTTAATATTTATCCAAATCCAAATAATGGAAATTTCTTTGTTGAATTTAAAGTCAATACTGAAAATGAGATAAGTATTTATTCTCTTATTGGTGAACTTGTTTATAGCAAGGTTATTAACAAATCAGTTTCAGAAATTAATTTATCACAGCTTAATAATGGAGTATATTTCATTATAGTTTATGATAAAAATGCTAAACAACTCACTACTAAAAAATTAGTGATTCAATAAATTATTAATTGTTAAAAAAGAGCAGGCTTTTCTTGCCTGCTCTTTTTTTTGACTTATTTTTGATGAAAATATAAATTTAACTTAAAAAACAAAACTATGAAGAAAATTTTACTTTTTACAATTGTCCTGTTTTTATTTATTCAGATAAATGCTGTAGGGCAAAATGCCTGGATAAACGAAATCCATTATGATAATGGTGGAACTGATGAAAACGAAATGATTGAAGTTGTTATTGAAAATCCGGGTACTTATGTCCTTGCAGATTTTTCAGTATCCCTTTATAACGGAAATAATGGTGATGTTTACGATTCAAAAGCATTAGACTTATTTACAGTTGGAGCTACCGTTGGAAACTATACTTTTTACTATTTTATATTTCCAGAGAATGGAATTCAAAATGGCGCTCCTGATGCTATGTCTATAGATTATCAAGGTTCTGTTGTAGAAGGACAATTCCTTAGTTATGAAGGTGTAATGACTGCAACCGGTGGGGCTGCCAACGGAATGACTTCTGTAGATATTGGAGTAGAAGAAGGAAGCATAACTCTTGCCACTGAATCACTACAGCTTTCGGGTACAGGTGTTCAGTATAGTGAGTTTATTTGGGTTGATCCTGCAACTGCAACAGCCGGAGAATTAAACAATAATCAAGAACTCGGAACTTATGTACCGGATCCGGAACCTTCAAATTATCCAACAGATTTTGTTGCTGTAGCTAATACTTTGAGTATTGATGTTACTTGGACTGATGCAACAGGAGACCAGCTTCCTGACGGATATCTGATCCTTGCAAGAGACGAAGATGATTTTGTCCCTCCTATTGATGGAACACCAATTGTTGATGATCCGATATTGTCAGATGGTACTGCTTGCCTGAATATTGATTTCAGTGTTGAAACTTGTTCTTTCACTAATTTGTTAGGAAACACTACTTATTACTTTCAAATTTATCCATATACAAATTATGGAGAATTTATTGATTATAAAACTGATGGAACAGTTTCTTCAGCAAATGCAACTACTGCCGGAATCACAATTATTCATTCCGAAAATTTTGATACTGATCTTGGCGATTGGACACCTTATAGTGTTATAGGCGATCAGGTTTGGGCTCAGGATTCATTTGGTGATGATGGTTATGCAAAAATTAGCGGTTACGATGGCGGAAGCCACCAAAACGAAGATTGGCTGATTTCTCCTTCTTTTAATCTTGATCTTTATGGTGATGAAATTTTTACATTTTCTACTGCAATGAATTACGATGGTAATATGCTGGAAGTATTTTATTCTGATAATTACGATGGTAGCAGCGACCCAAATTCAGCTGTTTGGATTAGTTTAACTGCAGAATTGTCAACGGGTTCATGGGCATGGATTGCTTCGGGTGATGTTGATCTTTCCGGTATTGTGGGAACAGATATTTATCTTGCTTTTAAATATACTTCAACAGATGATGAATCTTCAACCTGGGAAGTGGATAATATTTTAATCACTGGTTTACCAAATGTTGGAATTAATAATCCTGTTTCGCTAAACGAAGAAATGAACGTTTTTCCTAATCCTGCTTTTGATGTGGTAAATATTACATTTCCAAAAGAGGATGTTTATAAAGTAGATATTTATTCTGTTAATGGTGAATTAGTAAGAAATGCTATTGTTGATGTACAATTATTCACAACAAATATTTCCGATTTAACAAAAGGAATTTATTTTGTCAAAGTATCTTTGGTTAAT
>Ga0075123_10000603_pt1 | contig 18583 bp, 12 predicted proteins | sample AntAceMetag02UKX_FD_69808 | JGI IMG/M metagenome (GOLD analysis project Ga0075123, IMG submission 69808) | Saline lake microbial communities from Ace Lake, Antarctica - Antarctic Ace Lake Metagenome 02UKX | ecosystem: Environmental > Aquatic > Non-marine Saline and Alkaline > Saline | place... | reverse complement strand
ACCACATGAACCGCCGTGGTACGGAACCGTATGCCCGGTGGTGTGGGAGGACGGCGGGAGCAATCCCGCCTCCTACCCGATTCGTTGAGATTCCCCGACACAACGTGTCAATATTTAGTATGGAGGTTGCTCAGTCCAATATACGACCTCATTCTGTTCAACACTGATGGCAAGCCCATAGTTGAAAGTCTTTTCCCAATGCCCGGACTCTCCGTAATGAAATACTATAATCTCAAACTGCTCCGGCCAATCGGTACGATACTCAGTCTCACCCACACGCAACGGCTGATGCGGCGGCAGTCCGTGAGGATACTTGTTTGCGTCTGGAACTTCCGCTTTCTTTCCACGGCTCTGAGTCAATAGGGACTTTATTTCTTCTCCAGGCAAGACGAACCGCAACTGTAAGAACATAGACGATTGCAAGAAGCCCTTATGCCAAAAAAAGCTCACATTCTTTGCATTTTCCGGGATATCGGCTGGAAAGTGCCGCAACCAATTGGCTTGGGGGTATTCACAAAGCCGTAAAACATCCTTATAATCCGAGGGATTGGTTTCGGGTCTTGCGGACACATCCCACAAAACTTCGCCAGTCAGAAAAAAAGTCCCAACAAATAAAATCACTGAAACTACGCACGAAGTGATTATCACTGCAAGACGGGCCCGAACTATCCTGTTAATGATAAAAGCAGTGCCTATCAACAAAACACCTGGTGACAAGTTTAATGCATATGGCCATAAAGGAGGCTTAAATAATCTCCCAAGCCAACTGTTCAGGACCAAACCAAGCAGCAGCATTAGCGAACCAAACACTGCAAGCAAAATCGGTGCTAATCTGGAACGTCCGGATTTGGCCATAAACCAAGGTCCTCACAGGCTCCCGCCTGCAACTTGACACAATACTTCCAATCCGGCAAAGCCTTCGGCGATTAGTGTTTGAAGTGGCGTTTGCCGGTGAATACCATTGCTATGCCGTGTTTGTCGGCGGTTGCGATTACTTCATCGTCTTTGTTGGAGCCTCCCGGCTGCACTATGCATGCGACACCGGCTTTGGCGGCATTCTCAACATTGTCGGGGAACGGGAAGAACGCGTCCGAAGCAATCGCACACCCCTTTGCCTCATCGCCGGCCTGTTTGAAAGCGATCAGACCTGATTCGACGCGATTCATCTGGCCGGCGCCGACGCCCACAATCTTTCTGTTCTTGACCAGTACAATTGTGTTGCTCTTGACGTGCTTTGCGGTTATCCAGCCGATCCGCAGGTTCTCGAGTTGCTCGTCGGTGGCTTTGACCTTTGTCGGGAATGTCAGGACGTCCTTCTCCCACGCGACCAGATCGCGTTTTTGCAGGAGCATCCCGCCAACTATACAGCGGACGTCGTATTCGTCGCGGTCAATGCTCGCCCTGTCGATAGGTCCTGTTTCGACGAGGCGAACCCTGTCTCCCCAGGCCTTTAACGTCCTGATTATTTCAACAGCTTCCGGCTCGAACTGAGGCGCGATCACAACCTCTGCAAAGAAGCCGCTGGCGCCCCGCGCCTTTCCGAATCGACTGTACGACTCCATAATCGTGCGAGCAAGATCGACGTCCACCTTTCTGTTCAAGGCCACGATACTGCCAAAGGCGCTGACCACATCACCCTCGTAGGCCTTTCGATACGCCTCGCAAATATCTTCATCGATGGCACAGCCGCAGGGATTCAAGTGCTTGACAACAACCGCGGCGGGTTCGTCAAATTCTTTGACTAATTCAAACGCGGCGTTGGTGTCGAGCAGGTTGTTGAAGCTGATTTCCTTGCCGCCTTCGAGGAGCTTGCCGCTGCTGACGGATGTTTCACCGCTTGCGGTGAGTTTGTAGAAAGCTGCCGATTGGTGCGGATTCTCACCGTAGCGAAGCGTCGCCTCTTTGGACATTGCGATTGAAACCTTCTCCGGATACTCGACGCCCGCCCTGGAGTTAAGATATTTGGCGATGGCGGCGTCGTAGGAAGCGGTCAGGCCGAAAGCGACACGCGCCAACTCGGTCCGCAGCTTTTCGCTTACCTGACCGGCGTTGTCCTTCATCTGCTCTATCACCTGGTCGTATTGGGAAGGGTTTGTGACTACGGCGACAAACTTATTATTCTTCGCAGCCGAACGAAGCATACTCGGCCCGCCGATATCGATGTTTTCAATAGCCTCCTCGATAGTACAGCCAGGCTTGGCGATTGTCTGCTCGAAAGGATACAAGTTCACGCAAACAAGGTCTATCGGCTCAATGCTGTGCTCCTTCATGGCGGCCAAGTGCTCGTCATTGTCCCGAAGGCCTAAAAGGGCGCCGTGTATTTTGGGATGAAGAGTCTTGACCCTGCCGTTCATCATCTCCGGAAAACCTGTGACCGAGTCAATGCTGACAACATCGATCCCTCCCTGGCTAAGCGCCTTGGCGGTGCCCCCCGTGCTGATTATCTTTACGCCCATCTGGGTAAGGGCTTTGGCAAAATCGACAACCCCGCTCTTATTCGAAACACTTACCAGCGCCGTGCGAATTTTAACATCCATGTAAACTCCTTTTCCTCAAAATTACGATTCCTGACTTTTGTCATCACCGGCTCTGGCAGAGCCCTATTTAATGGGCTGAAGGCAGGCTATTCGGCCTGCATCATCAGCGACGTAAATTCTCGAATCGGTTGTATTGGTCGCGTACTTCGAGACGCCGGCGAAATTAACCGAATACAATTGCTTGCGTTTTTTATTGTCCATCACCACTAATATCCCGGCGTCCGTCAGCACATAAGCCTTACCACCGGCCTCTGCCAACAAATCCAGACCGCCTTTCGCCTGCCATAAAAACCTGCCTGTTTTCTTGTCTATCGCAGACAGGCCCTTGTGGTGAACGTACTGATAAAGAATGTCACGCGTTATCTGTGGGGCTTTATCGAGCAGCGCTGCCGTCTGATGCTTCCAGACAGGAGTCCTGCCCGCCCGAACATTGAGCTTATAAACGTAAGCATCCCTGCTGGCGACATACAGGTATTTGCCGTCCCTGACAATCGGACCGACAATAGCGTCCGCGGCATCGAACTGCCACAATTTCCTCGGTTCGTCCGGCGTAATGCAAACTACGTTGCCCGCTTGAGTGGAGAAAGCCACGACATCATCGCCGGCGATAATCGAAGTGATCGCCGAATCGTTTTCCGCTGCAACCTCGAAAATCTTGACTTTGTCGCTCGCCCGCAAAGCACGCAGCCGTTTGTCGGCCCCGGCAATATAAAAGAAGGAACTGTTGCGCGTCGCCGGGCACGTAACACCATAACCTATGCGCTCGCTCCCGACGTCTGTACCGTACTTGGGATCGATCTCCACAAGCTTATTGCCCATAATTGATATTAGCCTGTCTTTATGAAGCTCCATACCCAGCAGCGTCGAACCGTTCGAAAGAAACGTGCGAGTGAAGATGAGCTTGCGATTCTTCCTGTTCAGACTGACCATGTAATTTTTATTTGAAAACGCGTAGATGCTGTCACCGAGCATGAAAAAACTGTCGAGCTTTTCCTTTTCCTTCATCGGTATTTCGTACTGCCAGGCGATCTTCAGATTTGCATGCTTCAGCAGTTTCGGTGAAATCAGCCATTGTGATTCGCTCTGCTGAGAGAAACACCTCGGCCCCGCTATAAGAACGAGAAGACCGGCAAAAAAGACCGTTCTGGTTCGTGACATTTTCAACATTTTTCAACCCTCAACAAATTCTAAGAATAAAAACCGAGGTTTTCACCACCCTTTTTTTGAACTTTCCTGCTATTTACTTTTCCCAGCCTCCACTTCAGGGCAAATCAATGTGCTCGCCCAGATCGATGTTGTGTTCTGCCTCAAATTCGCGCATCTGCTCGATGCGCTCGATATCATCCTGTATTCGGTTCGCCAGCTTGAATATGTGCGGCTTGCCAGCAAGACGGTTTTGCAGGTCATCGAGCATAGGTTCCCACGCACCGTCGTATAATTGCACCTTTAGCACCACCAGCATACGCTGCTCTTTGCTCAGGCCGTTGATAAAATCGCTCACCACGCTGCCGGGAGCTGTTTTACCGCCTTTACCACTATTTGCGTTCGCTTGAGCCATCAGTCGTTACCTCACCAGAACCGAATTCTAAACGCCGAGAGACGAAAATGCAACAAATTTTCCCAAATCGGAGGATATCTGCGGTGATTCGCCTCGTGAGAAAGACCGCCGCGGGCTAAAAACTGTAACGCACCGCCGTATAAATATTGGTATTGTTGCGAAATTGCCCGAAGAAGGTATCGGGATGCTCACCGAAAAAGATATTGCCGCCAACTTCCAGTGTGAGATTATCGCTCGCCTTATACCGCACGTTCGGCCGCATATAAACATCTTCGTCGGTGGGCGAAAAATACGTAAACACCGAGCAGGCAAGGTCTTGTTTCATCAGCAGCTTTGTCAGACGCACAGTAATCAGCCGCCTCTGCCTGTCGCGTTCGAGCCCGACCGGTATGTTTTTCTTGTGTTCGCTGTAATTAAGCATGTGTTCGACATAATATTGCAGGCCCATCGTGAAATCTTTGCCTATCTCCTGACTATAGCCGGCTAAATAGCGAATTTCACTGTTATTTATGAGCGGGTTCTTGCCGCTGCGGTCGTCGGCCGAGTCGTAATATCCCGCTTCGAGGTTGCCGATGCCTTTGCCGACGGTTCCCCGGATGCTCGCGCCGTAGACGTTCAGGTCGGGAAAGACCGCCTGGCTCCGAGTCGAATTGAGCCCCGCCGGACTCTTCCAAAATCCGCGATAGCCGTACAGGGCCAGTTCGTAACTACCGACCGTCTTATAAAGCCGGGCCGCGATTTCAGAGTCCCTGAACCAGCGGTCGGGCTTGTCGGTGTGTATGATCGCATCCTGGCCCGCGAGCCTGCCAAGACTCGAGTTCCAGTACGAAAGTCGCCGGCCGCTTAGGAATCTGTCGGGATCGAATTGAGGCGTGTAGACTATATCAAGATTGCCGGCCTTGGTGAAGAAACTGACCTTCGCCGCATCCGAGGGCGCCTTGAGATACTCGGGGTCCCTGCCGATAAAGAAAGACTGCCAATCCTTGGGGAAAAGGTCGTTGATAAATATTAGGTCGCCCGTGCCCCAGGTCAGGATCTGCCGGCCGATTTTAACATCCATATAATCGCGAGGCACGGTGAACATATAGGCCTCACGCAGGTCGAAGTCGCCCTGCTCTTCCACTAAGTCACCGACAATATCGCCTTTGCCCTTGAAATCCGCCCACTCGGTAAACGTAGACAACTCGAGTTGCAGACGGTTTTCCATAATGGACATATCTTTTTCGTGCTTGTCATTCCTGAGTCGATACCCTGCCCTCATTTCATAAAAACCGTGCAATTCAACCGGTAGATCCCACAACACACCGCCGTTAGGATCATTGTCCTGGGCCAATGCCGGAGAAGCGAGCGCCGCGGCTAAAGCAATTAGTGTCAATATGGCTTGCGTCTTAGTCAGAATCATCTCCTGGCCTCTCTTGGCGGTCTGCGGAGGTAACGCTCGGAGAATACGTCCTTGAGATCAATATCGTATTTGATGTCACTGAATTCCATCACCGTTTTGCCGCCGGTTTTCAAATCTGAAACAATCGATTTTACCACTGTAGGAAATCCCTGAATTATTTCAACCTTTGCCGACTCGATGGTTCGGTAAACCTTGTCGTTCTTATCGTAGTATTCCATCTTCATCGGCATATAAGTCTTACGGTCGATCGAAACATTGTAATAGCTGAATTCGACGGTATCGGCTTTCTTCGGCACGTTCTTGACAACGAAGAATTCATCAGTCGTTTCAATGACTTCGTGCGTGTCCTCTTCCAGGCTTCTGCCCGAAACGTCTTCATACAAAAAGTCCGAGCCGACAAAACTGGTCCGCTTGTCACCGGCGGCTATCCTCTTGACCAGGTCAAGGCTCGGCAGATAAAGCCATCTGTCGTCGCCTTTTTTCAGGTCGCTATGCTTGTGAACCATAAATACCATCTTGCGCACATCGGCCGGCTTGAGGAAAAAGACGTAGTATTTCTGGTCACCGCCGTCCTTGATATCCTTTCTGAGTATGATGAACTCACGATAGCGTTTTTGGCCTTTCTTATTGGTTATTGTCATCTTGACCTTCGCCTTACCGTCTTTGGCCTGGTAGTAAGCCGCCAGATTCGCCCGGTTGACTATCTGCTCAACAGATGGCAAAGTCGACTTTGGCTTTTCCTGCCCGAAAGCAGGCAGCGATAACCCAAGAACTAATAATAGTTTTGTCACCAATTCAATTCTCATTTTAATCCTGCCTTTCTTTTTCCGGGCCCTCGTTCAAAGCTCGGCAAGCCTGCCTGCGAGATATCACGCCGCAAGCAAGAGCCATAGCCGGAACAGCTATTATACTGAACCAGGCAAGTTTGCTCCAGCCGAGCTGCCAGTATTGATGTAAATTGATTGCGACGAGGATAACCGCCGCCAACGAAATGATGACACAAAAACCACAGTTACACGTCGCCCGTTTTGGCGTCGCTCTTTTCTTAAACAGTATTTTCTCCATAACCTTCAGCACTGCAGGCAACAGGATAAGTGTGACCGCTCCCGATAAGGCCATTATCGCACACAAGAATATCCCCACCGTCTTGTAAGGCATCAGCGGAGCCGCAAGCAACGGCAGAAATCCTATCGCAATTACCATAACGTTTCTGCTTATCGCCCTCGCCGGCTCGCCGAACATCACCGCGGAACTTCGCTGCCAGGAGCCGGTCTCTAATACACTCGCACGCGCACGCTGGAGAAAGTGAATCGCGAAATCGACCGCCATGCCAAGCGTCAGTGCGCTGAGCACCGCAACAGGCATATCATAATCCTTGCCCACCAACCCAATCATGCCGTAGATAACCACTATTGTTATCAGCAGAGGTATCATGCAGATAATCCCCCACAATGGCGACCGAAACAGAATCGTCATCATAATAAATACTATGACAAAGCTTCCCAGAAAAGACTGCAGCATTCCGGTCACCATCTCCTGCTGCCATACCACATTTATATACGTCAGGCCCGCCCAGCCATAGTCGAGCGGCTCGGGCGGCGGATTGGCTGCGAAAAACGCGTCGACCGATTCAGTGACTTTCTTCATGTCCTTATTGTCGCCGCTGGTAAGCTGCAGCCAGATGTTGGCGCTGCCGTAATCGTAGGTGACAAGGTGCCACAAGTCGTCCGGGGTATGACTGCTCTGGAACTGCAGCAGGCATTGTGCGACTGCACCGGGCGAGTCGGGAATGATGTAGTTTTCCTCTTTGCCGTCGACAAGCTCCTGGTGCACTTTTTTGACAACATCGGCCACCGAATTGCTCTTGCCTACCAGGCCGGAGTCGCCAAGATGCTTTTGAAGCTTCGAAACGTAGCGGAGCATCTCAGGCTGCTTGAAAATTTTGGTCCGCTCCTTTTCCAACTCGAAGAAATCCGCTAACTCATACCACACGTCGACCGAGTTCTCATCGACCGTTTCAATCTTCTTCTCAGCAAACGCGGTCAGGCCGACCAGCAAAACATCTGTGCTGTTGGCATCCTGCGCCAGTTCAACAACTGCCTTGTTCACCGCAGCAGCAATCGCGGGCGAATCCGGAAACTGCTCTTTTGTCTGCTGCATTCTTTGATCAAGGCGCTCGCGAAAGTCACTGATGTATTCGTCTGTCAGATCCTTTCCTGCCGCCGGGCTGAGAACCAGGTATGCCATATAGATCCCGCCGAAATGCTTGTTAAGCTCGATAGCCGCCTGCCTGATGGGATGGCCTTTCGAAAACCATTTGACGGGATTGTCGTTTATCTGGATTCGCGTGATGCCGTAAATCGCCACCGCCGTGATTACAAACAGGACTATTATGATCGGCCTGGCTTTTGTATATGTCAATCGCCCCGCCGCACCGAGCAGTTTTGCAAGTCGCGTCTGCTTGTCGGCGTGCTGTGCCTGGTGTCCGAAGTTCTCTAATGATTTTTCCTTTATCATCATGATGTACGCCGGGACGAAAGTGATAGTGCAGACCCAGGCGATCATAATTCCAACAGCAACGAAGATACCGAAGACCTGCACCGGCGGAATCGGCGTAAGGGCTAAAGAAGCAAAACCTGCTGCTGATGTCAGCGATGTGTAGAGCATCGGTGTAAACAGGTTTCTCATAACTTCTTTGGCGGTATTGACTCTTCCTTTTTCTTTTGTGTAGAGATCGAAGAATTCGGAAAGAATATGGACCGAATCCACCACAGCTATCGGCATAAGAAAAATCGGTATCATCGAACTCATGATATGTACCGAAAAGCCCAGACCAATCAAGAGCCCCATCGTCGATATAACCGAAACCATCGCGACGATCATCGGCGAGATGACAAGGACGAGCTTTCGGAAGAAGACCAGCATCAAAATAAAAATCACAACCATAGCCAGTGGCGCCGATACGGCCATCTGGATAAACATCTCAACGCCGAACGTATCCTCGGCGACCGGCAGCCCCGTAATGTGATATTGCTCGTCACCCTCGAACTCTGCAATCTCCCTGTTCAGTTCGCTATACACTCTGTAGCTCAAATCCTTGCTCGTCAGCGGCAGGTACAGGCAGATAGCCTTCTCATCCTCGGCAATCAGCGTACCCTTGAGCAATTGGTTTGACATGGCCTTATTCTTTATCTCCAAAGCTTCGGCCTCTGTCTCCGGCGGCGTTCGCATCAGCCACTCGAACTTGACTTCGCCCGGACCGCCCTGTCCGATATGGTCAACCATCGAAGGAGCGAGAAGGTCAACTTCAATTACGCCGACCTCCCTATTCGGATCGTGCTCGTCGGGCCAGGTCAGTCCTTTGGCAATTTGGGTCAGTCGGTAAACTTTGCCAAGCGAGTCGACATTAAAAATCCCGGCCGGATGCCTATCATTAACAACGCCCACCACCACGATATCGCTGAGGACAAACCTTTCTTTTGTCTGATTGTGAAAAACCCTGACCGGCGCATTGGCCGCAAGCATATTCTCAGGATCCGTATCAACATGTATCAGCGGTATCAACGCACCGAGCGACAAAGTGAAGACAACCATTATTGCGGTGATCGCCTTGTAGTGTTTGACCGAATAATTCGTAACTCTTTCTTTGAGATTCATCTTACTTGAGCACCAAAGACATTGCTAATCTCCACGGCTTTCACGACCGCCCGCCTGTCGGGCACTTTTCGCGAACACAGTCCAACAATTTAAGCACATTCTTATTATTTATCCAATAATAAACTTTAGCCCCCTCCCGTCGACTCGCAAGCACTCCTTTATCCCGCATCATATTCAACTGCTGGCTTGTGATCGCCTGCTTGCCCCCCACCGCCTCCATAATCTCACAAACGCATCGTTCACCGGCCTTGAGAAATTCGACAATCTGAAGCCGCGTCGGATGCGCCACCGCCTTGAGCACCTCCGCAACATGTTCAGCCACCTTTCTATCCATAATAATCCACCTCAGAATCAGTTCTAAAACAGCCAATAGCTAATTACTATATGGCAATATACTAATATATCGACACTTTGTTCACCCGCCAAACATTATTTTTCAAAAAACTATTTCGCCGTATGTCAGAGCAAACTCAAAGGGTGTTCTCGATTGTTTAGTGGCAGCGTCACTGGTGCGTTGAGCCTGCTCGATTCAAGCACAGCCATAATCATCTCAAGTGCGCCCCGACCGTCGTACATACTTCCCTTCGGCTGCGTGTCGGTCTCAATAGCATGTATCAGGTCCAGCGCGATCATGCGGTTGCCTCGATGAATGCCTTCGACATCCTCGATTGTCTCGGGCCTGCCGATCCCTGCGCTGGTTATCTGCTGCCATTTCGCTTTGCTTCGTCCCGGCTGCCACGTCGGATCATCGACAAACCACGAAGTCCGAGGACTCCGGCCGCCCTGGCCTATACTGATAATCCCCTTGCTGCCGAACACACGAATCCCCCACCGATCACCGGCGCCGTGCCGGGCCCTGTGCGACGAGAAATATCCCATCGTAAGTCCGCCAAACCGATACATCGCATTAATTTCGTCACCCGCTATCGGGCCGTAACCTTCCCTGCCCTCGCGAAGATCGTCTTTGGTGACCGCTCTGCCCTTGACCCTCACCTGAGCAAAACACCACTCCGGGTCGCCGCTCATCATCCGCATCAGATCCATCGTATGAGTGCCCAGACACATCAGGTCAAAAGCCGCACCGCGTTTGTCTTCTTTGCCCCGCGCGCGAAGTTCGAGCACGTCCCCGATTCTGCCGGCGGCGATTGCTTCCAGTATCCGCTCCATTGTCGGGCTGTAGCGCCTCTGGTGAGCGATGGCAAGTTTAAGATTCTTCTTCTCCATAGGGGCTATCATCTCATCGGCCTCACTAAGTGAGCGGGCCATCGGCTTTTCCATAAACACATGCGCACCCGCCTCGGCGCACGCTACAACCATGTCACGGTGACAGTCTAACCAGCGTGGAGCGACGCTGACAATCTGGGGCCGTTCCTTCTCCAACATCTCGCGATAATCGGCGTATGTTCTTTCTGCATTGAGCTTTTTGGCCACTTTGGCCCGCCCTTTGGCATCTTCATCGGCGACAGCAACCACCTTCGCCTGTTCGACCTCGTTCCAGACTTCATCGAGCCCATGACCATAGTCACCTCGCCCTGTTCTGCCGATTACGGCCACCCGATACTTTGCAGGCTCACCGAATGCTGCACCCGAAAGCGCCGCCGCCGCACCAGCAGCAAACGTACTCTTCATAAAATCGCGACGGTTTGTTCGGCCCATAATTCTTCTCCTGCCAATCGAGGTCTTATCATTCTAATGCCGGTTCGCACAGCGCTGCTCCAAACCCCCACCGCCCCATATTACCAGATCCGCCGCCCCAATGCCACCTCCGCTTCCGCTTTATCACGCCTCCCCAGACTCCAGAACGCTCATAAACGCTTCCTGCGGTATCTGAACCGAGCCGACGCTTTTCATCCGCCGCTTACCTTCCTTTTGCTTCTTCAGCAGCTTCATTTTTCGCGTGACGTCCCCGCCGTAAAGTTTCGCCGTCACGTCCTTGCGATAAGCCTTGATCGTTTCTCTCGCAATAATCTTACCGCCGATGGCCGCCTGCAGCGGAATCTCAAAATTATGTCGAGGAATCGCCTTGCGAAGCCTGGTTATCAGCCGCCGCCCGCGCGATTCGGCGTTGCTCCGGTGAACAATCATCGATAGCGCATCGACCGCCGCCTGGTTGACAAGAACATCCATCTTCACAAGGTCGCTCACCTCAAAACCCATAAACTCGTAATCCATCGTAGCATAACCGTGACTTATCCCCTTAAGAACGTTGTAGAAATCATAAACAATCTCCGCCAGCGGCGCCTTGTATTCCAGCATAACGCGCGTACTGCTTATATAATCGGTAGTAAGCAGCTTGCACCGGCGACCCTCCGCTAATTTCATAATGTCGCCGATCGAGTCGCCGTTCGTTATAATCTCAAGCCGAACAAAGGGCTCACGCAGCTCTTCAACTTTCGTAATATCAGGCAGCTCGCTCGGCGAATCAATCCGCATAACGTTCCCGTCTTTGGTCAAAACCTCGTAGCTCACCGTAGGCGCCGTCTGAACCACATCTACCGAATACTCACGCTCCAATCGCTCCTGAACAATCTCCATGTGCAGCAAGCCGAGAAAGCCGCACCGAAAACCCACTCCCAGCGCCGGCGAATTATGAGAAGTAAATGAAAAACTCGCGTCGTTAGGCGCCAACTTTTCAAACGCCGCCCGAAGCTGCGGAAAGTCCGTATTATTGCCGGGATAGAAATCCGAAAACACCATCTGCATCGGCGGCTTATAACCTTTCAGCGCCTCCTCGGCAGGCTCGCCGTCATCGGTAATCGTATCGCCGATAGTGACGTCGGCTAAATCGCGAATATTGGCGATCACATAACCGACCTCACCCGCCCCCAATTCATCCACCGGCGTCATCGTCGGCGTGAACTTACCCAGCTCTGTTATCAGATGCGTTCTGCTGCTGCTCATAAACCGAACCTTCTGCCGCCTTCGCAGCCGCCCGGCAAACACCCGCACATAGCATATCACCCCGCGATAGTCATCGCAGTGGCTGTCGAAAATAAGCGCTGCCGTCCGCTCGCTCTCCCTGTCCGCCGGCGGCGGAAGAAGTGTCACTATCGCCTCTAAAAGCTCCTCAACGCCCACGCCGCTCTTGGCGCTGATATAAAAGCACTCATTCTTTCGAATCCCTATCGTATGCTCGATTTCCTCCGCCACGACCTCCGGCTGAGCCGCAGGCAGGTCCGTCTTGTTCACCACACCGATAAGCTCGACGTCATTTTCAACCGCCAGATGCGCATTCGCCACCGTCTGCGCCTCCACGCCCTGCGTCGAATCGACCACCAAAATCGCACCCTCGCAAGCCGCCAAAGCGCGAGAAACCTCGTAATGAAAATCCACATGCCCCGGCGTATCGATAAGATTCAGCATATACTCTGTCCCCTCGTGCTCGTAGGCCAGGGTAACCGCCGATGCCTTTATCGTAATACCGCGCTCACGCTCGAGTTCCATGTTGTCGAGCAACTGGTCCTTCCGGTCGCGCTCGGCCACCGCCCCGGTAAGCTCTAACATCCGGTCCGCTAATGTGCTCTTGCCGTGATCGATATGCGCTATTATCGAAAAATTTCTTATGTGTTCGGTGCCCATCAATTATCCGTCCAATATACCAAAACCGGTATTGTAGCATCTTACGCAACCAAACACAACTTGTGCTAAACCAGCCCGGGGGCCGCAAAAAACGGTTGCCGAACGCACCGGCCTCTGCTAAGCTGATTTACTCGGTTTTCTGTATAACGAAATACTCAGTAGACTTTTAGCATAGGAGACGGAAATGAACGCCAAAAAAACCACAAACGCAATCAAACTCTGGGCACTGATACTTATTGCACTGTTTGGCGCATTGGGCTGCCAGGCACAGGCCGGTAAACGCAAAATTGTCTACAAAGGAAAAGAAGGTCCCGGCAAAGGCAAACACATCGTCTTCGTCACAGGCGATGAGGAATATCGCTCCGAAGACTCGATGCCCCAGTTAGCCAAAATCCTCGCCGTCCATCACGGCTTCAAATGCACTGTCCTCTTCGCCATCAACAAAGAAACCGGCGAGATCGACCCCGAAACCGTCGACAATATCCCCGGCCTCGGCGCCCTCAAAAACGCAGACCTGATGGTAATGTTCTTCCGCTTCCGCGAACTGCCCGACAACAAGATGAAAAAAATCATCGACTACACCGACGCCGGCAAACCAATCGTCGCGCTGCGCACCTCCACACACGCCTTCCGCTACAAGAAAAATCCGCAAAGCCCCTACGCCAAATACAGTTTCCGCGACAAAACTTTCGAAGGCGGTTACGGCCGGCAGGTACTCGGCGAAACATGGATAAGCCACTACGGCCGACACAAGTCTGAAAGCACCCGCGGCCTGATCGCCAAAGGAATGAAAAAACACCCCATCGTCAAAGGCATCGAAGATATCTGGGGACCCTCGGATGTTTACGGAATCAAAACCCTCACCGGTGACAGCAAACCAATCATCATGGGCCAGGTCCTCTCAGGAATGAACCCGACCGACAAACCAAACCCCGAAAAGAAACTCGTACCAGTAGCATGGACAAAAAGCTACACCGGCAAAGCCGGAAAACCCTCCCGCATCTTCACTACAACCATGGGACACGGAGGCGACCTCAAAAGCGAAGGCTTTCGCCGCCTCCTCGCAAACGCCTGCTACTGGGCAATGAAAATGGAGGACAAAATCTCCGCCGAATCCAAGGTCGACATCGTCGGCAAGTACGACCCCAATCCGATAGGAATCGGAAAACACAAAAAAGGCCTGAAACCCGACGACCACAAACTATAAGCGCTCGCGCCACCCTACTTCAGAGGCGCAAACGTAATCAAATCAAAAGGCCGCTGGTTGGCAAAATACATTGCCATTACGTCGATCTTACTCGGCTGATAATCGTCAGCAATATCAACACGATGGACACCATACGCGTACCCAGTTCCGTACTCGCCAGTACCGTAAGCGCCCATGCCAAACTTCTTTCTCATCTTTTCTTTGTTGGCTGCTAACGCCACCTTGTCCTGATCGACCATCGTGTGCTTTTCGTTGTTCATATTGACCGAAAACTCAATCGTATCCTCAGCCGTCCGCTCTACCCTCACAATCATAGGACTAAATTCACCCACCGGAACGCCGTGGCCGTTATAGTATGTCTCAAAACCCCAGCAACCGCCCCAGTCAACAGGCGAATGACAGTTGCCGCCGTTCGGATTCACTCTCGTCGCCCATTTATCCGACCGCTCATCCGTCGGCACGTGCGGCGACAATCTCGCCTGATAACCCTTGCTGCCGCAGAATATCTCATCGTTTCGAGTGTACTGCTTTTCCAGTGACATCGATTTCTCGCCTAAATCCAGCATGGCAACCCGCAGATCCCCCGAACCGTACCGCTCGCAGATATTCTCGACATAACTGCCCCTGTCCTGTCCCTCACCCTTATAAAGCCACCCATACTCAGCCACGTCGCCGACTTCACTGGTCCTCTTCGGCTGAAGCTTTGCATATAGAATGTCACCATAAGTCCCCACCCAGTCTAAATGCCCCTTATCATTTATCGAAAGCACCTTCTGACCCTTGACGATAGTATGCTTATCAAAGCCGCATATCCACATGCTCCCGTCAAACTCGATCCACGGCTCGTTATCGACTATTTCGATCCTCAACTCACTGTTATCGCCAAGCTCGCAGTTCTTCGCCGCCGACAGCCGAACAAACGCCGTCTCATTAATCGAATTCTCACAATCACTGTCATCGACAACATCAATAGTAACAGACTGCGACTTTTGCCCCGGCTCGAATACCAACTGACCCGCCGGAACCCAAACATCCTCACCGCCCTGCGCCGTCCCGTCAACCAACTCATAACCAACAAACACCTGCCGCTTACACGGATGCGACAGCACAACATTCACATGCACATCACTGCCATCCTCGTCCACAACCAGAATCGAACTCTCGAACCGGACCACAGGCAATTCTCCGACAATCGTATGCCTGTATTGAACCTGTCCCCCTAATTCGGCGCCCCCGCCTCTCGGATCGGCCAGCACCAACTCCACAACCTCATCGGCCTCGACAGCGCCGTCGGCCTTGACCGCCAATTCAATAGTCTGTCTCGCCTGGCCGCCCTCGAAAGTCACCGTCCCGCTGTCCAACACATAATCGCCGCCCAACTCGGCGCTCTTACTCGAAACCGCATAGCCGACAGAATAACTCTCCCCCGGCCTGCCGTTCTTTAAAATAACATCGATACCAATATTCGACTGCTCCTCACCCGCCGACGAAGACGCCTTCGCAAATTCAATCTGAGGCCTGGCGGTTCGTATCGCCAGGTTATCAAAAACAGCGCATCCCTTCTTAGCAGCTAAGAAAAACCCAGTCGGCGATTTCTTCCACCCAAACTCATGATCCGAAACAACCTCCACCCCATCGAAGTAAACACTGATGCTGTTTTTCGCATCATCGTCAAAGTCCCGCGTGTCCACATCAATCCGGACCCTCTGCCCCACCTCATAGCCGGCGTCAATATCAAACGCCTCGCCGTTGACATAAAGCTTATCCTTCTCCTCGCTCTTATCATTCTGCAATACGACCGCAATCCCCTTTTTTTCAAAATCACTCGCCCCAAAACATATCGCCGCTATCTGTCGTATCTCCAAAACATCGACCTCGACAACAAACCCGCCGGCCGCAATAATCTCTTTCTCACGACGACTTCTCGAAAACGCAATATCAAGCTTCGGCCCCTTATCACCCGGCACCACCAACCTGCCCCGCTTCGCGTAATCATCCCACCAGCGAGCAGGAGCCCAACTACCCTTCTGAGGCTCATCGAAATCATCCACCAACTCCCCCAATCCCACCTGGGCCAAACAGAGTATCACCAACAAAAACCAAAACACCGAGACTTTCCACGACTGCACCATCATCGAATCCCTAAACTAAAGTAAGAACGTAGACAGATTTTCATCATCCAGACCTCATTCGAGGCTAACTATAGTACCCCCATCCTCCCCAAATTGCAAGAGTCCAAATCCTGTATCGTAGGCCAGACTTCTCTGAAATCGCGATTTAACTTATCGCAAAGGCCAATCGTACGGCCGCGATTTGAGCCACGCATCGACAAACACTCTCACGGACTCGTCGCCAGCCAGTCATCGCATAGTACCATTAGGTCGAACTCGTCGATAACATAGTCGACAGGGTCGCTGATGTCACAGTACTCATCCCATCCCCAGTCGCCCAGCTCGGTCAACCATGCGGCGGCAAGCGCCGAATAGTCGCGAAAGTCTACGTTCAAGTCCACGTTGATGTCGCCACTGAGCACAGGCCCGTCGTAGACGTACAAGGCCACGACTGGATAACGCTTGCGGCCTTCCCCGGGCAGCACGACCTCCAGTACCGGGTCGTTTGCGTCTCTGCCGTCGTAACGCGGGTACCACTCCGTAAACTCGTAGTCGCCGTAACTGGCTGGGGCTGTCACCGTGACGTGCGAACCCTTCCAATAACTCCTGTAGAAATCACCGACGCCATCCTGGCGTCCGGCCTCAGAGTCATCAGGCGTGTCGACAATGAAGTAAGGCCGCAGCTCTGCCGGAGAGGTGCTAACGCGAAGCGTCACGTAATCTTCAGGCCTGTACGTATAATCATATCTTATGCCCAGCTTGAGCGTGGTAAACTCATAGTCGGTACAGTTGAGCTTCCATAGGAAATCTGGCGTCACGGTGATGTCGGCCCAGAGTGCCGGCCTCGAGTAAAACATAACCTCATCGTTGGATAGTCCCAATATTATCTTGAGCAACGATTCGACAGCAGGGCTCTCGGCGGAATTCTGATGGGTGTCGTCAAAATAACAGTCCGACGCCCAAAGACGGGAGGCGTCATCGCTATAGCGGAACTGGTATGTTTCATTGTCTTTCTGGAGGTAGCCAACGCCGGAATGTAGCATTGTAAGAGTGACCATAGCATTTGCGGTGTCGCAGTTGTCATCGTCCGGATAACCCTCAAGAGCGTTTTGAACCACGTTCATATCGGTAACTCGGACGTTTTCCGTGGGAATGCCAACTTCGTCAATCAGGTCGAGTGTGACAATTTGTCCTGCATTGAGCTGGGCAAGCTGCTCATCCGAGAGGTATATTTCACGCACTATCGTGTCTTCGTCCACATAATCGTACACTGCCAGGATGTCTTCTGTTATGTTGGAAAACAGGTCGTCATACACAGCCTTGATTATGTTGTAATCCGTTGTTCCCAAGATCCCATCAACAGTGTCGCAGGGGTCTTCGGCTATCGCGACGATTTGCTCAAATACGTCATGGATGTCTAACGGCTCGGTGTACCGCTGTAGCAAGCGATACTCATAGGCCTTGGCCATGTAGTAGTGGTATTTCAGGAGCCTGGCCCGTGCCCTGCGCTCCATATCCTTGACGTACATCAGCGCCCGCCGGTCGACTACCCTGTTGCTGGCCTCGCGATTCGTGGCGCCGATTGCCAGGATATTATTGGTTATCCCGTTGGAAAGCAGCGAGATCTTCTGCATGGCCGCGGCGAGCTGGCGATTGAAGATTTGCTTCTCGACCATCAGCTCGGTCGCCTGGTCGACCAGGCGGGCGAATGTCGGGTCGGAGGCCTTTAGCTTCATGAGTTCCTTCTCGACTTCCTTGTTATCGAGCGCGGTGGCCGTCAACGCGTCCTTGACGTCGTGTAGGCCGCCGGCGATTTGCCTTGTCGAATCTTTGAGGGCGTCCAAATAAGAGTTGGGGTCGCCCACGATATCGGCCAGGGCCACGTCTGGGTCAGGATCTATACTATCGAACACCGCAAAGCATTCGTCGTGCGCCTGGCCGAAGTCTGTGCTTATGGTGTCGAACTGATCGGCGACAGTGGTAATGGCCGAAGCCGACTTCCAGGGCTCCTGTGACGCGAATAAATCCGTCACCCCCTGGTATGTTCCTTTGATCCTCCCGTAGGCTGCGCCGGCCAAAGCGCCGTATGGTCCGGCACCGGCACCTTGGAGACCGTATTCGAAGGTGGCCTTGTAACTGGTTGCAATGGCTTTCAATCCCGCCTTCCACCACGGTACCTTGTGGCGCTGCTCGACGATCCGGTCGGCACGGTCCAGAAGCTCGGCCTCCTTATCTTTCAGCTCACCCAACAGCCCCCAGCAGCCCGCCTCGTCGCACCCGCCGACTTTGGTGACGATGTTATTGGCCTGGTCCTCGAGGGGCCCAATAATGTCTGCGATATCCTCGTAGTCTAATTTGAATTGCACCGTTTCAGCAGCAAGCTTTTTTCGGCCCTCCTCGAGGGCGGCGGCCTTTGCCTCTGCATCAGCGGCTTTATTCTGCAGCCAGTACGACAGGTACATAACGCGAATGGCTCGATCGACCTCATCTTGATAGACTTCATACCAAACCTCAAAAGAAAGCATAGGCACC
>Ga0075123_10000597_pt1 | contig 18652 bp, 14 predicted proteins | sample AntAceMetag02UKX_FD_69808 | JGI IMG/M metagenome (GOLD analysis project Ga0075123, IMG submission 69808) | Saline lake microbial communities from Ace Lake, Antarctica - Antarctic Ace Lake Metagenome 02UKX | ecosystem: Environmental > Aquatic > Non-marine Saline and Alkaline > Saline | place... | reverse complement strand
ACGTGCCCGCCATTTCAAGCAAAATTTCGCATGTGGCTGGCTTCCGGCTCGCTACGCTCGCCTCCACCCAGCCACATGCGGTGCTTAACACCAATTTACAGAAGAGAGTTTACACTACCCTGAAAAGCCTGATGGGATCACATTTGATACACAGAATATAACTGTTGAACAAATCCGGGAACCACAGGAGTATCAAGGTAAACGAATTTTCATCCCTGTAACGAACACCAGAATCAAGGTACAAATTGACATCGGATTTGGTGATGTTGTTACACCAAATGCTATTGAGATTGATTATCCATCATTGCTTGACATGCCTGCCGCACGACTAAGAGCATATAATAGAGAAACAGTAATTGCAGAAAAGCTCGAAGCCATTGTAAGCCTTGGAACCCAGAACAGCAGAATGAAAGATTACTACGATCTTTTGACGATTTCACTTGAATATGAATTTGATGGGGTACTTCTCAGGGATGCTATCTCAGCTACTTTCAACAGAAGAAAAACAGAATTTCCTTCAGGCATACCAGATGGTTTGAATACTGAACTTATGTTAACTCAGAACAAAAAGACACAATGGAATGCCTTCATTAAAAGGAGTGGGCTTGAAACTAACCAGGAATTTGGAGAGGTTATAAGCAAACTTTGTGATTTTCTGATTCCTCCTCTAAATGCAGCCGCTTTGCAAAAAGCCTTTCAAAGAAAGTGGGCTTCGGATGGTAAATGGGACTGAGGTCAAGGGCATACAAAAACATATCATATTTTTTTTGCTGCTTCATCACGGATATTCAAATTAGACCATCAGATTTATATCCAAGGGTGCATTATACAGCGATCCCAAATATACCGTTTTTCGAATACCTTCGGATCATATCCGATGCTCACACTCACAATCGTTTATGAGCTAAAAACGCGGGTTAGGATTAATCAACTTTACTGCCACAATCGCCACAATAATTTGCTCTGCCAATCAGCCGATGATCGCATACGGGGCACCTTCTGACAAAGCCGAAAACTTTGCTGCTACCGTTTCTTGGGCTCACCAGTAATATTAATAAAACAAGAATTATGGTGACAGCCGTACCAGTCAGAAAATGCTCTCTGACCCAATTGGCTTTTTCAGCAACACCTTTCTCTGCCAGCCAATTTGCTACCAACAGGACATTGCCAGCAAGAAGGATTAGCCCGATCAACGAGATCACAATAATTTTTCTGATTCCTAAACTCATGATTTGCCCTTTCAAAAATATGGTCCTTTTTGATTAGCATAGCGCATATGCCACGCCGAGCGCAAGGGGAAAATTAAATAATTTTTGAAGAACTAATGTAAGTGGTGCACTTCGGCGCAGTTAGATGAAATATTTTTTTCAAAAACGAGGCGTTGAACGAGAAAACCTACTCTGTTTATATTCTCTTTTTAGCACTCGTGGGGTTTGTGTTATTTATCATAACCACATGTGTGAACAGAGTGTGGTCATGAAATGTTTGCTCTCAGTTCTTTGGTCCGTGTAGCCCAAAATCACTACACTTTTCAATAACACTTTTGTGGCTGTGTTTAAGGGCATTTAGCTGGTTCAATTGTGTTCCGACTAAATCTCAATCTTAACGGAAGTGAAAAAAACACAGGGGCTCTTCTGAAGATTGCGTGCAATTTTTGCAGGCGATCTTTAGCCTGAGTTGTTTCTGGGCTCATGGTTAGGTTTTTCATCCCCAATTTAGGGGTAGATGGCCTCCGAAATATGATTGCCTTAGACAGGATTTACACTATAATACGGGTATATAAGAACATTCATTTGACGATGGATCGTTGGGGCGGGCTTGAGCTTTTTAGGGGGCTCAAACTCGCTAGATACCGCTTTCCACGTCTTAGGATTTTCATGGCATAGTTAAAAAATGAATTAATATTTGATGAAAGGTTAAAATTATGGCAAAAGAAGAAAAAGGCAAACCAGAAGGAACTCCTGGACAAGGACCACCTGACAATCCTGGTGATAGAGGAAAACCTCCGCATCAACCACCAGGACCTCATCATCCACCAAAACCTCCGAAAGACAGGCCTGTTGGATGAGTCAAAATAAGTGGTGGGAGATTTATCCTAGATTAGAATATGAACGTCAGAAGCTTGATGAAGCTGGGATAAAACACTCAGTAGACGAAAAGGCTCTTGCAAGGGGGATTGTACGTCTCGAATTGCCAGAAACAGTGGCGGGGAAAATATATGTCATTTTCCCCGACCTCTATCCTTATTTTCGTTTCGAAATTTATGCCCCAGAACTCGACCTTAAGTATCATCAAAATCCCTTCGATAAAAATCTTTGTATGATAGGACGTTCAACATATAACTGGATTCCAAGTGATACAGTTGCCAGTTTTATTATTAAACGTTTGCCAGACGTAATAAATACAGCTGAAAGTAACGACAGGGAAGAGGTAGCTACAAAAGAAGAGCAGCAAGCCGAGCCTCTTAGCGATTATTATTCACCCCGATGTTTATTGAGAGCTTCGATTATCGCAGATGGTAGTTTGGTAATAGAGGATTGCTACAAATCTGGAATGTTAATAATTGGAACCAGAGTAGTTGATGTGCCAACATGTGGCTGGGCAGTACTAGAAATTCAAGATGAAAATAGAAATGTATTGGCATGTGCAAATAAGTATATTAGAAAGATGTATTCGGGGGGAGATTTGTCAGCCAGATGGATTCGTTTAGATGAAATCCCTCTATTTAACGAAAACGAGAACTTATTCAATTACCTCAGTAGTAAAGATCCATTCCCTCAAAAAATCGAAGGGCATCGTGTCACAAGCAGTAAAATAAATCCAGGAGGAAAGCTAAAAATTAGAGCAGCATTATTTCCTGAAGAGACACATTCATGGAGAAAAAGTGACCAAGGTTGGTTATTTGTAAGTAGCTTGCATATTAGGAAATCATATGGCTAAAAAAAAGAATAACAAAAAGCATTTAAATGCCGCCAAAAAGATTAATGACCCCGTTTTCATGACAAAAGTCTTTTATGCTTCACAAGACGATTATTTTTTGAGAATCCCCGAACTAAAAACACTTCAAACTAAATCTATCGCAGTATTCGGATTAGGAAGTTTGGGGGCTCCAAGTGTCCTAGAGTTTGTTCACGCAGGTATTGGGAAAATTAAACTTATTGACCATGACACCGTTGATCCAAGTACCGCAGTTCGATGGCCATTTGGTTTTGACGTTGCAGCACACGAGAAAACAAAAGTTTTGAAAGAATTCATCCTTAGAAATTACCCATATACTGAACCAATAGACTATACTCTCAAAATTGGTAGCATGCCTAATATAAAAAAACCACAGTCCTCACAAAGTGAAATGATATTAGAAATCGTAGATGGAATTGATTTAATCTACGATTGTACTGCTGAGTGGGGTGTTAACCATTTTCTAACAGATATGAGTTATAAACTTAAAATTCCTTACATAGGGGTTTCTGGCACACTCGGAGGATGGGGTGGAAAAATATTCCGTATCAGGCCATATAAAGGAACTGGCTGCTGGTATTGTTATGGAGCGGATTGTGAAGAAGGTATTATACCAGAACCACCAACAAATGAAAACGGCAAGACTCAACCAGTCGGCTGTGCAGATCCAACGTTTACAGGTACGGGATTTGATATGGTTCAAATTGCCATCATGGGAGTGAAGATGGCAATTTCGACTCTTTGTGAAGGAGAACTTGACGCCTATCCTTCTTTTGACGGGGATGCTGTGCATATCCGCATGCGCAATGAAGATGGCTCATTGATAGCTCCTGTGTTTGAAACATACAAGATTGAGCAGCGCGTGGGGTGCAAAGTTTGCAATGGAAAAGTGTAATCAGAAAAAAGCTTGGCTAAATAAGATAGCCCTTGAAAGCCTTTCTATAGAGGCAAAAGCAAAGTATCCTTTGGAAACAGGTGGAGTTCTAATGGGATATTTTGGAGAGCCGGGCAATATTCCGGTCATAATATATGCTAGTGTCCCGGGTCCCAATGCCATTCACTTACGAAATTATTATAGGCCAGACCAAAAATTCGATGAATCTCTGATTGCAACAATATACAAGGAATCCGGCAGACAAATTACATATCTCGGAGACTGGCATACGCATCCGGCATCAATTGATAAGTTGAGTTACAAAGATAAAAAAACTTTGAAAAAGATTGCGATGTACAAAAGTGCTCGTGTAAACACGCCATTGATGCTGATATTGAGTTACCATTGTCAATGGAAAGCTTCGATATGGCAGGGCAACCTAATTAGAAAAAGTTATTGGCGAAAGCGACTAGTAACAAACAGCCTCATAGTTCGTTACTTTGAATGATTTAATGAGCGGCAACCCTGCTACTTCATTTTCTATTAGGGTACAGCTCAAAAGTTTATCTGAAAACAAATTTATTCTTCCAGCTTTCCCAGTAATACCCGCAGAAATCCACGTTTAGCCAGCAACAGCTTCATAACCTCACTCCCTGTGGACGTGTGATTATCCGCGAACGTGTGGTCAGAAAAACCTCTTTATTAGCCTAAAAATGCTGGTGATAATTTTGCGGTAGCTTGAAGGATTCTTGAACCCAAGCAGGTTACCAATTTTTCTGCTGTTACCGTTTATATTCGGGTTACATCGGCAGAAAACGGTTGACATGTCGCTCTATAACGGATATTTTTATGGTGTTTTATTCTGGCATCATTTTGTTAGCCAGTCTCTGTAAAAGTTTAATGCCCACCTCAGAAATTAGGAGTTTGAAATGGTTACTGAAGACCGTTGGCTATCAGTTGAAGAGATTTGCAAATATCTCGGGGTTAGCAACGATACCGTTTATAAATGGATCGACAAGCACGGCATGCCCGCCCATCGCATGGGACGTCTCTGGAAATTCAAAAAAGAACAAGTTGATGCATGGGTTGAAGCGGGTGGAGCGAACGTAACCGGTGATTCAGAAACTAAAGAAGATTAATCTGCCTCTTGTTAAGGATTGACATGGCAAAGAAAGCAAAAAATAAAAAACAGAAGAGTTTGGAAGAAACACTTTGGGATTCTGCAGATAAATTGCGTGGCAGCGTCGAGCCATCAGAATATAAGCATGTGGTTTTGAGCCTGATATTCCTGAAATTTGCAAGCGAGAAATTTGAGCACCGGCAGCAGGAACTGATTGACGATGGCAAAAAGAAGTATGTTGAAATGGTAGAATTTTACACCATGAAGAACGTGTTCTATCTGCCCACAAAATCTCGTTGGAGTTATATCAAGAAGCACGCCAAGCAAGATGACATTGCCGTCAAACTTGACACGGCTCTCTCTACCATCGAGAAAAATAATAAAGCTCTCAAAGGTGCGCTACCGGATAACTATTTCTCGCGATTGGGATTGGAAGCCAGTAAGCTTGCGGCCCTGATTGATACAATCAATAATATACACACGCTTAAAGACAAGGAGCAAGATATTGTTGGCAGGATATATGAATACTTCCTTCGGAAGTTCGCTATCAAAGAGGGTAAAAGTAAGGGGGAGTTCTATACGCCAAAGAGTATTGTAAATCTCATTGCCGAGATAATTGAACCGTACAAAGGCAAAATTTATGATCCTTGTTGCGGCTCTGGTGGAATGTTTGTCCAGTCAATGAAATTTGTGGAAAGCCATCAGGGTAATCAAAAGAATATTTCAATCTATGGACAGGAATACACGAAGACCACCTATAAATTGGCTAAGATGAATCTGGCGATTCGTGGCATTGCGGCCAACCTTGGCGATTATGCAGCCAATACATTCTCTGATGATCGACATTCCGACGTGAAGGCCGATTACATAATGGCCAATCCTCCATTCAATCAGAAAGACTGGCGGGCATCCGATGAGCTTACAGATGATGCACGATGGGCCGGTTACGATGTGCCCCCAGTGAGCAACGCTAACTACGGTTGGATTCTACATATGGCTTCCAAACTTTCAACAAATGGGGTTGCTGGGTTCATTCTTGCAAATGGTGCTCTCTCAGGCGGTGGGGAAGAATATAAGATCCGCCGGAAGATGATCGAAAATGATCTAGTGGAGGCGATTATTGTTTTGCCGCGAGACATGTTCTATACCACTGACATTAGTGTAACGCTCTGGATTTTGAATAAAAACAAGAAGAAACGAAAAGCCAAGCTTAATGGCGTCAGCAAGGATTATCGTGATCGCACAGGTGAAGTTCTGTTCGTAGATTTGCGACGCTGGGGTTCGGAATATGAGAAGAAATTCATTGAGATCGTACCTGAAGATATAACTAAAATTGCCACAAATTTTCACAACTGGCAGCAAAACGGCCACAATAAATCTTACAAAAATATTCCCGAATACTGCTACTCAGCCAGCCTTGAGGAATTAAAAGCAAACGATTATTCTCTTGTGCCCAGTAAGTACATCGAATTCATCGACCGAGATGGGGATATCGACTTTGACAAAGAAATGAAACAAATTCAGAAGACATTTAAGACCATACTGACTGATGAAGTCGAATCGCAGACCGAGCTAAGAAACGCTTTTAAGGGGCTGGGTTATGAAGTCTAATTACGAGCGTTTAGGCGATCATATCCAGTTGGTAGATGTCCGCAATAAGGATTTAGCGATCAACCGTCTTCTGGGCATAAATATCAAAAAAGAGTTCATGCCGTCTGTTGCCAATGTGTCAGGTACTGATCTATCAAAATATAAAGTAATTCAAAAAGGACAGTTTGCTTGTAATGTTATGCATGTTGGGAGAGATGAACGGATACCTATTTCTCTTTACACTGAAGATACTCCGGCAATTATATCTCCTGCCTATTTAATTTTTGAAGTAGACGACGAAAAACTGTTTCCAGAGTTTTTGATGATGAAATTTTTCCGCCCTGAATTTGATCGCTATGCTTGGTTTATTTGCGATAGCAGCATTAGAGGTGGATTGGAATGGTATCGATTTTGCGATATTCAAATTCCCATGCCTGACGTTGAGGAGCAAAGGAAGTATGTGGCTATTTATAAAGCCCTGCAAAAGAACCAGCAAAGTTATGAACAAAGCCTTGACGATTTGCAGTTAATTTGTGATTCGTTTATGGAGGCACTGAAGAAGTCTGAAAAGCACAAACCTCTGGGAGACTATATATGTCAGTCAGATGAAAGAAATAGGGATTTATCAAATAACAACCTACGTGCCATTAGTGTAAATAAGAAATTTATGGCTTCCAAATCAGATAAGGAAAAACTGAATCTGTCAGGATATAAAATCATAAAGCCCCGGCAATTTGGCTATGTGACTGTTACGTCCCGCAATGGCGAAAAAATTTCCATTGCGATATTGGAAGATACTCCTTGTATCGTATCAAGCACATATGTCGTATTTGAGGTGATTGACACAGAAGTCTTGTTACCTGAATTTCTTTTTCTTTGGTTCAAGCGGTCTGAATTTGATCGCTATGCACGCTTTAATTCCTGGGGTAGCGCAAGGGAGACTTTTGGCTGGGATGATATGTGTAATGTGACGCTGCCTATCCCAGAAAACATTGAAGTTCAAAAGAGCATTGTGGCAATCCATCATACTTTGGAAACCCGCAAACGACTCAATATTGAACTAAAAAACAAAATCGAACAGCTCTGCCCTGTCCTAATGCGTGGCGTGGTTAATGATTTAGCCGCTACGAATACAGAGAATTTAGTGGAGGGCAGTGTATGAGTTCTTTGACTTCGCTCGATAAAAGAATATTTGAGGATCTATTTGGAATGTCCTCTGGCTATGTCCTTGAGTACTCAAATGCTACATTTGCAGAGTTGTTCCGAGAATGTGTTAAGGTCGATATTTACAACAGCAAATATGCCTTCAATGGGGACTCAAAAGCTAAACGATTAAGAGCGTTTTGGGAAACACAAACAGATACTCTTGTCGGCAAAGTCCTAAAGGAGCTGCTGGACGTATGGAGCTATGAAAACCCAGAGCCGAATGCAAAAGAAAAGAATAGTTATGAAAAGGCTTCAAAAATCGTGTATCGTCTACTTGGCAAAAGTGCTCCTGGCGGAAACAATGAAGATACTTTTCTTAAACAACAGTTTTCTAAGTTAGATGTAAGTAAAATTGGGCTGGACACATCGCTATTACCAGTAGTTCAAGAGCGGCTAAATGAGACTCAGAAGTGTCTCAAGGCAGATGCTCCGCTAGCTGTGATATTTTTATCGGGAAGTGTTCTTGAAGGTATCCTGCTTGATGTGGCCAGCAAAAACGCACAAAGATTTAATCAGGCAAAAAGCTCACCAAAGGACAAGAATGGTAAGGTTAAAATCTTCCCTGCATGGAGTTTGGCTCAAATGATTAACACCGCCAATGAAGTTGGATTATTGAAACTGGATGTGAAAAAGTTCAGCCATGCATTGCGGGACTTTCGCAACTATATTCACCCGTATGAACAATCACTTTCCGGGTTTAGCCCAACTAAGCATACAGCTGAGATTTGCCTGCAAGTTCTGAAGGCGGCTATCGCGGATTTAAGTGGAGGTAGAAAATAAAATGAAAGCGGAGCTATGTGTAAGAAATTAAAATTCGATGAATTTTTAAGAGCAGTTGCTATTAGTAAGAATGACGCCTATTCTTTATTACTTGGTGCGGGCTGTTCAATAAGTTCAGGTATTCCTTCTGCCGAGGATTGTATCTGGGAGTGGAAAAAGACTATCTACCAAAGCAACAACGTTGCCACTCAAAGTTGGATAGACAATTACAGGAATCCTAAAGTTCAGAATATCATTCAGAACTGGCTGGATAATCAAGGGGAGTATATAGAACTAAACAACAAAGAAGAATATTCATTTTACGCTCAGAAATGTTTTCCTATAGAAGAACACAGAAGGCAATATTTCCAAAAAATATGTTCAAATAAAATGCCTGCTATTGGCTATCGAACGATTCCTATTTTAATGAAGCATGGCCTTCTGGATTCCGTCTGGACGACAAATATTGACGATTTAGTCACAACATCTTGTGTTCATAGTGGTGTACAGGCTATAGAAATAACTTTAGATTCTGTCCAGAGACTAAGCCAAAGAAATCAAAACCGTAATGAACTGCCTGTGATCAAATTGCACGGAGACTTCAAATATGGTGAGCTTAAGAACACTGACGAAGAATTGCAAAATCAAGATAGTATATTTAGGCAAAAATTAATTGAATATGTACGAGACAAACATTTAATTGTTGTTGGTTACAGTGGAAGAGATTCTTCTCTTATGGAAACATTAAAAGAAGCTTATTCGCAAGACGGTGGCGGAATGCTCTTTTGGTGTGGTTATGGAAATAATATTTCGCCTGAAGTCGTTGAACTATTAGATTACGCAAATAAGACCAGAACGGCATTTTATGTACCAACCGATGGTTTCGATACAACATTAATAAATCTTACAAAGCTGGTCATTGAAGAAAATGGCAATCTAAAACAAGAATTGTTGGCGTTACAACAAAGTGAAAACAAAGAAGATGACGTCATCCCCTTTGACTTGAAGCCAGCAAGGACTAGCAAGGTACTAAAAAGTAATTGTTTTCAGATTAGATTTCCTGAAGAAGTATTTATTTTTGATGCTGTAATTCAAGAAAAGCCTTGGCGATTTGTGAAAGAAAGAACGTTGTCGAGAACTGATATATCAGCTGTTCCATATGAAAAGCAAATCTGGGCATTTGGGACTTTGGAAACCATAAAGGATGTTTTCAAAGATGTAATCCAAGGGGATATTACTCGAAGGCCATTAACTAACATAAGAATCTACAATTCTGCAACAAGTAGCCTTCTGTTGTCAACTATTTGTAAAATATTTGCGGCAAAGCAAAACTTAAAAACAAACTATAAAAACAAGGTTTGGGCAGAGAGCAATTCAAATTCTATTTTAGATCATACAGTTTTTAACGCAATAGGGTTTTCATTGAAGAAGATTAAAGGACAATACTATTTGACTTTAAATCCTAATTTCGTCTTGGAAAATGATGAGGTTGATGCTCAGATAAGGCAGCAAATCGGAATGAATTTTTATCACAAGATATGGAATAGCCAATTCAATGATTATGTAGACGCATGGAGAAAGCAGCTATTTACTAAGAATAAATATGAATTCCCCCTTGACTCCGGCACGGGATTTAAGTTTGTAATTAACAAAGCACCTATCTTCACGGAAATCTGCGATTTAAATAATAAATATTCAAATCGCCACAATGTGCCTGAATCGATGCTGAAATTAAAGGGAGTACAGTTTAGAGAACCAAGCCTTGTATTTTCGACAAAAAATGGCGATAGAAATACTACTGACATCCATCCAATGCGAGGATTAGTGGAAAACCGGCCATTTGAAACAGATATGAATACTTTCCTTGGAGACACAATCAATTTAGGAGTTATTTCACCATCGGAAGATGCTCAAAGTTTATATGGTTTTTTACAAAAACAGAATAATGAAATTAAAAATCCTAACCAAAAAGATCAGTATGTTATAGACTTTAAGGGCTTCTATAATACTTATGGGATAAGTTTAAACATTCCATCTCCAGAAAACATTAACTGGGCGAATGTCTCTGAGCCAACAGAAAAAGATCCTACAAAAATTGCTCATGAGATTAAAAAAAATATTTGCGACAATATAACTAAGATCGAAGCTGCGGGAAGCTGTAAAATCGTGATTATTTATATACCTCAAAGATGGGAACACTTTACGAGCTATAACATAGACGGAGAATCATTTGATTTACATGATTATATCAAGGCCTTCTGTGTAGAAAAAGGTGTTATGTCGCAGCTAATCAGAGAAAAGACTATTAATGACAATACGCTAAGTTGTCAAATAAACTGGTGGCTCTCTTTATCGTATTATGTAAAGTCGTTAAGGACTCCTTGGATATTAGCAAATGTTGACAAGTCAACATCGTTTGCAGGGTTGGGGTATAGCCTTGATAATGAGCAGAATGATAATGGGCACATTGTATTAGGATGCAGTCACATATATAGTTCTACAGGAGAAGGGCTAAAATATAAGCTATCCAAAATTAGTAACGATAAAATACAGTGGAGGCATAAAAAACCACATTTGTGTTATGACGATGCTTATGAATTTGGGCGAAATATAATAAATCTATTTTACGAATCAATGAATGAATTGCCCAAAAGAGTTGTAGTTCATAAAAGAACTTTTTTCACAGAGGATGAAAAACAGGGAATTCTGGATAGCCTCTACGATAACAAAAAGATTGACTCAATAGACTTAATTGAAATCAATTTTGAAGATGATATACGTTATGTAGCAAGTAGAATACGAGACGGCAAAACACAGATAGATGGTTTTTCTGTTTCAAGAGGTACCTGCATCCAATTAAATACAAAAGAGGCATTATTATGGGCACATGGAGTTGTGCCATCTGTCAGGAACCCAAGATATAATTTTTATCCTGGAGGTAGATATATTCCTAAACCTTTGCGAGTAATAAAACATTATGGCAAAGGAAGTTTAGAGCAAATCGCAAACGAAATTTTGGGCTTGACTAAGATGAATTGGAATTCCTTAAATATGTACTCTCAACTCCCAGCAACAATTTCTTCATCGAACGATATAGCAAGAATTGGCAAGCTAATTGAACATCGAGGGAAAGTTGAATACGATTACAGGTATTTTATCTAATTACGGATGATATTGTAATGTCAAATAAATTTACTGAAAAACAACTTGAACTGGCCATTATCGAGCTTCTTGAAAAAGAGGGCTTTCCTCATGTTCTGGGACAGGATATTGCTCGTGAGCCAAATGAAGTTCTCATTAAGGAAGACCTAAAAAGCTATCTGGCACAGCTGTATGCGGACGACAATATCACTGCCGGCGAGATTGACTCTGTAGTTCGTAATCTGGAATCATTTTCCTCTTCTGATCTTTATGACAGCAACAAAGCCATCATGAAAATGGTTTCTGATGGTTTTCTACTCAAGCGTGAAGATCGCAGCCAGAAAGACCTCTATATTCAGTTCATTGATTATTCTGAAGCAGATAGTAATATTTACAAGATTGTTAATCAGCTGGAAATATACGAGAACGAAAAACGGATACCAGACGGTATTCTGTATATTAATGGCCTGCCTCTGGTAATCTTTGAGTTTAAAAGTGCTATCCGCGAAGAGGCCACCATTCACGATGCTTATGTACAGCTCACTGTGCGATATAAACGGGACATCCCTGAACTGTTCAAATACAACGCTCTTTGTATTATTAGTGACGGTGTTAACAACAAGGTCGGTTCTTTCTTTGCTCCTTATGAATTCTACTATGCCTGGCGAAAGATTGAAGGCGAAGATATAAAAGAAAAGGACGGCATCGATTCCCTTTACACCATGGTTAAAGGGATGTTGAATCACAGACGCTTTCGGGACATTATCCGTAATTTCGTATATTTCCCAGATACTTCGAGTAAAGATGAAAAAATCGTCTGCCGTTATCCGCAATACTATGCAGCCACGAAGCTCTATGCTAACATCAAAGAACACCGCCGTCCTGAAGGTGATGGTAAAGGTGGAACCTATTTTGGAGCCACTGGCAGCGGTAAGAGTTTTACCATGCTCTTTCTGACTCGGCTACTGATGAAAAGCGTCGATTTCTCAAGTCCGACTATTGTGCTTATAACAGACCGTACTGACTTGGACGATCAGCTTTCCGCACAGTTTACAAATGCTAAGGGCTATATTGGCGATGAATCGGTAATCAGTGTGGAAAGTCGTGAGAATTTGCGGGAGCTGCTTAAAGGGCGTAACAGCGGAGGCGTTTTCCTGACCACCATTCATAAATTTACAGAAGATACCGAACTACTAACCAAAAGAAGTAATGTGATCTGTATCTCTGATGAAGCACATCGCAGTCAGGTCAATATGGATCAGAAGGTTCGGGTCACAGAAAACGGTGTTCAGCGTTCTTTCGGATTTGCCAAATATCTACACGATTCACTTCCTAATGCAACTTACGTCGGCTTTACGGGTACACCAATTGATGCGACGCTGGATGTATTTGGTGAGGTGGTTGATGCCTACACCATGCAAGAATCGGTTGAAGATGAGATTACAGTTCGCATTGTGTACGAGGGCCGTGCGGCTAAGGTTCTGTTGGATAACAGCAAGCTACAGGAAATTGAAGACTACTATGACGAGTGTGCCGAAGAAGGTGCCAGTGAATACCAAATTGAAGAGAGCAAAAAAGCCACTGCTCAGATGAATAGCATACTTGGTGATCCGGACCGCATCAAAGCACTTGCTGAAGATTTTGTTAAGCATTACGAAAGGCGGGTAACCGAAGGCTCAACCATCAAAGGAAAGGCCATGTTCGTCAGCAGCAGTCGCCACATTGCTTATGATTTTTATAAAGCTGTTATTGCTTTGCGTCCTGAATGGGCTGAGATCAAAGTCTGCGAAGAAGGTGCGGAGCTGAGTGAAAACGAGCGTAGGGATATAAAGCCAATGGAGCAGATCAAGATGGTTATGACTCGCAGTAAAGATGATCCCAAAGAGCTCTATGACAAACTCGGTAACAAAGATTACCGGAAGGAACTGGATCGGCAGTTCAAGAATGCAAAATCCAATTTTAAAATTGCTATTCTGGTAGATATGTGGCTTACGGGATTTGATGTTCCATTCCTTGACACCATTTATATCGATAAACCGATTCAACGTCACAATCTTATCCAGACCATTTCACGAGTGAATCGCAAATTCGAAGACAAGAATAAAGGGCTTGTTGTTGACTATATCGGAATTAAACGTCAAATGAATCTGGCCTTGGCACATTACTCCAAGGGAGATAGATCCAACTTTGAAGAAATTGAACAATCCATCGTAGTAGTAAAAGACCACCTTGATTTGTTGGCAAAGATATTTCACAAATATGATAAAACTCCATATTACAAAGGCAGCCCACTTCAACAGTTGGAATGTCTAAACATGGCAGCTGAATTTGTACAGATTACTGATAAGCTCGAAAAGCGATTCATGTATCTTGTGAAACGCCTGAAAGCTGCTTATGATATTTGCTGTGGAAGTGATGCGTTTAGTCAGGCTGAGCGTGATAATATTCATTTTTATCTGGCGGTCCGTTCAATAGTATTCAAGCTTACCAAAGGCAACGCCCCCGATACGGCAAGAATGAATGCCAGAGTCCGAGAGATGATAAAAGATGCTTTACAGAGCGAAGGTGTTGAAGAAATCTTCAAGCTGGGTGAAAAACAGGGGAAAGAGATTGATTTATTCGATGAGGACTACCTGGCTAAACTAGAGAAAATTAAACTGCCTAATACTAAAATTAAGATTCTGCAAACTCTACTTGCTATGGCTATTGATGAGTTCAAAAAGATCAATAAGATTAAAGGAATTGATTTCTCGGAAAAGTTTAAACTTCTCGTTGAGAAATACAATAAACGTGACGAGCAAAATGTATTGGTTAGTAATGTCTTGGAAGATTTCACAGATGAAATCATTGATCTCTTTCATGAACTAAAGAAAGAGAAGGAATCTTTCGCTGACCTTGGTATTGATCTTGAAGAGAAGGCTTTCTATGACATTTTGAAAGCTCTGACAATCAAGTATGACTTCGAATACCCAGAAGATAAGCTTCTTAATCTCTCTAAGGAGGTAAAGAAAGTTGTTGATGATAAAGCTAAATACACTGACTGGAGTCAACGCGATGACATTAAGGCTGAACTCAAAGTGGACTTGATCATTCTTTTGGCTGAGCACGGTTATCCTCCAGTTGATAGAGATGAGGTTTATAAAGATATTTTTGAACAGGCTGAAAACTTTAAAAAATATCAAAGGCAAGGTAACGATGATTAAGCAATAATAGAGAGGGAGCAATGAAGAATATTATAATTAGCGTTGAATCTCGTAAAGGTGGTGTAGGTAAGACTACAGCGGCCTTGTGTATGGGCAAGATCCTTCTTAAAAATGGATATGCCGTATTATTGATAGACACTGATATTACTGGTACAAATATTGCCGATTGTATGGGACATACAAAATGTAATATTGCAAGCTCATTAGAGTTTTTATGAAATATGAGATATGTCAGAGTTTATGTTCGTTCTATTTGCTGACCGCCACACTTTGGGCACCTCACAGGTGAACCGCGTAACCCCTTATCCTGCGACTCACCTTCTTCGAAAACTTCTACAACAAATGTTCTGCCACATTTTTTACAGATAAACTTTCTTTTTACCATTTGCGAAACTCCTATGACAAAAATATTAGGTTAAGATTCATAATACAGGCCTTCTGCTTTGTAAGCTCTGATCATTAAATGCATTAACTCATGTGAAAGATTTTGCGAGTCTACTAATTTGGCAAAAGCAATTTTAAGCGGCTGCTGGGGAATCACAAGGGGAGTTTGTTGATTATCGAAGCCCATACCAATACTCATTGAGCTCGGAGGAGAAGCAGGTTTTTTGCCTAATTTCTTTCCCTGCCCATTGAACATGGCTACGGAGGTATATAGGCTGAAAATAGGTCTTTTATTAACGCTAAGGCGTTGGTAGAACCATAAAGCGTATAAGTAAAAAGCCATTAATTTACTTTGCACTTTTCTCTCATCGATAACATGGTGGTCGAAAAGATTATAACTTTGTTCTTGTTCGGTACTAAGACAGGACATCCACGCCAATGTTCCGTCTGGATGAAATGTGAGCATGGTACAGGGTTTGTTATCTGATCCAATTTGACGTAGTTCCAAATGTTCACGTCCATCAACAAGATTAATTCCTCGTCGGGGTGAAAAAATGGCAGTTTCGCCAAAAAGAGCTGCTTGCTGAAACGTCTCTTTTTCTTCGTTTTTAGACAGTTCCATGATGGAAATATATGATTCTCTTTGGTCAGAAGGCACTACGACAGCAGCAAGAGAAGAGTCACAGGAAGCGGTTGACTTTAAAAATTTGATATGTTTCTGTATATGAGATGAAGCTTGGGACGTAGTTATGGATACGTCTGCCGTAGAGCTATACTGCGAAAGTGATTCGGTTATTTGGCGGAAAAGTTTGTCAGTGGAATCAAAGGAGCGTACAAAGTAACCTTTTTCATAGCTGGTGATGCGCTCCTTAAAAGCTTCTTGCTTTTCGTCACGTTCACAGTCCTCAATAAAGATAAAAATGGGTAGACCCCCTTGTCGTGCTTCGTCAAATTCCTCTTCGCACGGTGATTTACCCGAATCTGTTTCATTGCCATATCGGTTCCCAAGTATAGATAGAAAAAGATCACTTTTTCTGACCCCCTGCAAGCAAGCATGACGCGGGCTTAAGGGCTGAGCACCAAATTGCTCTGCCATTATAGGAAGAAGGCCCAGACTTTTAACAGCAGATTCTGCTGTCTGACGTTCATCTGCAAAACCCTGTATTACGCTACTTATAAAAACTTTTTTCATTCACAAAGTCTCCCATTGGTGAATGTGAACCATGCATTAATATTATATTCAATGTCCATTGTAAACTTCCCAAGTTACAAATTCAACCTTCCCGCCAAACAATACTTCAAAATGGCAGCATCGTCAAATCAAAAGCGTATAGGCTTTAACCACACTTACTGATGAAATGTGGCCACATACGTTTTATCCAATCCCCTCATATAGTTCCATCACATATTCTATATTACCGTTAATAAAGACATACTTACTTTATAGAGTCCAACAGCTTTGCAACCTTTATAGCTTCCTGAACTTCTTCCAATAAGTAGATATCCGTTGTATCTGTCTTAGTATGCCCTAACAATACCCTGGCAGCTTCTTTGCCAAGGATTGAACGAGTTCCTGTAGCCATTGTCCGGCGAAGGTCATAAGGGACAAAAACTTCAACACCTGCTCGTTCACATCCTCGCTTGCATGCATTACGCAAAGCGTGATGGCCATATTTTCTGCCGGGATTAAACATAGGATGTTTTTTACGATTAGTTCCTGGTCGGTTTCCGGATTTCAATGGAGTTTTTCGATTAGCCAACTTCTTTTCTAAGAATTCGTCCATGGCCTCTTTTGGGCTGAAGATATATTTTTTGGAGTCAAATTCTTTAATTCGGAGCTTTAAAAGTTTTTGGCATTTTGATGCAAGAGGTATCACCTTAACACGTTCAAACCTGGTGGTCTTGTGCAAGCCAACAGGTGTTTGGTCTCGGCCTGGGATATATAACCAACACTGGGGGTTGTCACAAAGAATATCAAAGGGCCTCATATCGCAAACTTCATATGGTCGCATTGCAGTATACCAGATGAGCTGCAACATATCCCCAACCACACTATTCACTACATTGACAACTTTCCAGAAATCTTCTTCTGTAACACGGACACGTTTGGGATTATCACGAGCTTTTGTCTCCCCCATTTTTAGAGATTTAACTTCATTAAAGCCTTGAACCTGCTCTGCCGTAATGAGCTGACGTCCCATTCCCCATTTCCATATTTTGCGAATCCAGTTTATGGTGTCATTTACACCACGCCGAGTGTACCGTTTCTTTTTCTTTCCTTGCACATATTTGTATTCAATTATAGTATCCTGTACATTCAGCAATTCATCAGGGCCGAAGTCGCTGACCGGCCAGGAATGATAAGGTTGCAGAAACTGTTGAACTCGCTTAATAAAATGGAAATTACGGTGTTCTTTATTGTTGCTGGTGGTCCTTGTCGTTTTTTTGGCGTAAACAAAATACTTGTCCAATAGCTCACCAACTGTTATGGTTTGCACTGGATTGATAATTTGTTCGATTGCTTCGTATGGACCTTTAAAGGAGAGTACCTTTTGCGGCTGTTGGTTAAACAAATCAAGCCATTTGCCGAAAGCGGCATAGATTTCCCCTTCGGTACGGTCATCGGTGGTTCCGAAGCCAACTGTTGTTCGTTTGCCATTCGGCAAGTAAACATCTGTGCAGAAGTATTTCTCCCTGTATATTCTCAGTTTCGGTGTTTTGCGTGTTCTGGCCATCATATAGCTCCTTAGAGTATCACATTTTTCAACAAAAGCATTGTATCAGATTTTCACGCAGAATTCACGCAGAATAGGCAAAAAAAATAAGAATCATGTAAAAAAAGGTGAGAGCAAGTGAAACGGAATGAAATTTGACAGGTTACTAAGTGCTGCTTCAGCAAGCTATTGCATATTATTGACAGGCTTTTTGAAGAAAAAACGCGAGTTAAAAAAAGATGGATAGCTGCGTTCGGGACGCAGAGGTCGCAGGTTCAAATCCTGTCTCCCCGATTAATGTAAATTTTTGTGTGAGCGAGAGTTAGGGAGACTTAGCTTCTCGCTCTTTTTGTGCTTAGAGGGCTCCAGTGTCATTCCAGTGTCAGTTTCTGAAACTTTCATGATCCGGTCAAGTGCTTGACATGCACGTTGTTCGTTGGCATCAGTGGATTGCAGATAGAATTTGGAAGTGGTCTGAATATCCGAATGCCCCATTAATGATTTGAGTGTTGAGATAGGTGTTCCATTATCTGCGAGGTTCTGAGCATACGACTTCCTCAAACAATGTAAAGTGAGGCTTGTATCAACCTTGATTCCTGCCCTGCAACATGCAGCACGGAAATTCCGCAAGACATTGTTGGCCACCATGTGATTTTCCCATTTACTCGAATTGCCGCTTTTCAATAACTTTTGCCATTTTTTT
>Ga0075123_10000590_pt1 | contig 18690 bp, 9 predicted proteins | sample AntAceMetag02UKX_FD_69808 | JGI IMG/M metagenome (GOLD analysis project Ga0075123, IMG submission 69808) | Saline lake microbial communities from Ace Lake, Antarctica - Antarctic Ace Lake Metagenome 02UKX | ecosystem: Environmental > Aquatic > Non-marine Saline and Alkaline > Saline | place... | reverse complement strand
ATCTTCATCTTCGTCCACCATTGTAGATTCCTCGTCCTTTTCCACAGGTTCAAATGCTTCCAACTCGTATTTCTTTTTCCTGCGATATAAATAAAAGGACATGGCGCCGACTATCAGTGCAACTGCGATGACAGTCAAAATAATCGGCAGCATCGATGATTTTTCAACTTCATCCTCTACCACAGGTGTTGTTTCAAAAGCAGCAGGGTGAGTTACTGGAACTTCAGCGGCAGTTTCTTGCTGTACTGGTTCAACTTCCTGAGTTTGACCTACCTGCTTTTCTGGTGTCGTTTTTTCTGTTTCAAAAGCATAGTTTGTAGTAATATTCCCGTTCTTAGCAATCCAGTCATTCTGATCTTTAACAATGTCGTTTACAACTGTCAGCATGCGGGTTTTTCTTAACTTTTTGACAGCATCCAAATTGGGAATGACAACTTCCTCGCCAGGGAATACCAGGTCTTTGTTCGGCGCACGGTTAATTAAAGCCAACTCCCGCCAGTATTTTGTCGTGCCATAATACTGCTTGGATAATTTGCTGAAAAAATCGCCTTTTTGAATGACATGCTTTGTTGGTTCATTAAAGATAATTTTTTTACACCACAGGTAATTATCTTCAGAGTACATGCCAACAACAACCGATACCAGAATAAATAAAATTAACAGCTTCTTCATCACTCTACCTCCTGAATTAAGTTGATTGATTACTTTATTAACTTTCTCCTTTAATTCAGGCAAACTCAATGCCAAAAATCGACATTGTATATTATCGCATACATAACTATTTAATATTATTAGTGTTTTATCTTATTTAATATTCTTTAATAATAATTTTGTTCGTTGCTTATTAAATAAAATTGTGTAATTTTTACATGGGTAACAGTCTAAATTTTACACGAAAATTTATATTGTTTATTACTTTTTTTGCTCACTAAATATGCAAAATAAATGATAAAAATTGACATTAGCTTCCCCCTTAACTGTTTATAATTTTGGCATAATCTTCCTTAATCCAGCCAGTTCTTTTCTCAGCGTATTTTATTTTTATCCATTTTGATTTTCTTCCCAATACAAAAAATCTTTGTCCTCTAAGTACTACTGCAATTTTTTTATACTTAATTCCAGGACCTGACCGCACATTTAATCTACCAGCTTTTACTGCAACTTTTTCATACTTAATTTCAGACCGCGAATGCACTTTTAACTTACCACTTTTTGTTTCTGCTAATCGAAAATCCTTGTTTGAATTAGAATTAAACAAAATAGTTAAATCGAAAATATGAGATAATTGATCAGCCAATTTGTGATTCGTAACTGCGTAATTAAAATTTAATTCTAAATTGCTTAAATTGAATTTAATACCAGCTCCCAGAGATAAAAATTGATCCTGTAATCCCATTCTCAAACAAAGTGGTTCCATTATATGGAATTCAGAACTGGCTGAAAACTGATTTTTTCCTTCAAGACCAATTGCCATTAGTGAATTTGGGGTTAACTGGTATGAAAAACCTAATCTGCTAATTTTTTTAAAAAAGTCCGTATGCCCGGTTGACCATTTTAGATGAGAATTAAAGTCGTAAACAACAAATCCAAATTTCATTCCTCGATTGAGTTGATACATCAGCCCAAAATCCATCCCCCAACCGCTCGCGTTTACATTGTCTAAAGATTGATGTAAGAAATCTATATTGACACCAAAACTTAAACTATTAAAAAACCTTCGGGAATATGTTAGCACAAATGCCTGTTCAGTATTTCGAAAAAAATAATCCGGCATCACAGAATTAGTTGACCTCGCTGGGATCCTGTTATTTAATAATCCTTTCCAGCTTAATCCTATTTTGTTAGTTTCATCAATCGGCAAAATAAATGAAATAAACTCGATTTGTCGATTAAAAGATAAATTCGAATGCATTCCGCCAACCTGGATCTTATTTATAAACGCGATACCCGCAGGATTCCAATGAGTCGCTGCGTAATCATCAGCAATGCTTACATAAGATGCTTTTAATACATAGGCACGCGCTCCAACTCCGAACGAGGTAAAAAAACTTTCTTTTTTTTCTGTTTGAGCAAATAATAATGTTGAATAAAACAGAAAAATAGAAATTATGCTCAATTTAATTATTAGTTTTTTTTTCATACTGCCCCTCAACTTCAATAAAAACTGGCTAATGAACTAGCGCAATCATAATAACATTTTTTTCTTTACCAAATTTGACAATTCCATAATAAATTCCATTGGGAACATAATTACCAAAATTGCTTTTCCCATCCCAAAAAACATCCGTATGCTCGCCTCTCGATTTTAAAATTGACGGCAAAAGATTTCTCACTAAATTCTCATTCATATCATAAATATTAATTGTTACATACTGCTCCAATTCAAGAAAATATCTTATACAGGTCATTTGTTTAAATGGGTTAAACGGGTTTGGAAAATTATAGCATTTTAAGTTAGTATTATTAGATGATAAATCATTCCCGTTTTCAATATTCACCGTTACCTCTTCTGAATAATCACTCTCATTTCCAGCTATATCGTAAGCTGTTACAGAAAAATAAATTTGTCCGGAAGGTAGATCATTGATCGTATAGCTGGTATCCAATTCTGCATTTATTACATTTGTGTATGCTCGAGAATGTGTTCCCCAATAAATCTTGTAACCAGCAAGATCACTCTCTATGTTTTTATTCCATTGAACAATGACTGCTACTGGTATTAAAACACCAAGAAAAATGGAAAATAAAGGGGTATTGAAAAATATTTTTTTCATATCATAATCAAGTGTTTAAATTAGAGCATCCTTTGTGAGCACAACTTTAATTTTCTATGTTGTACTAATACAAATATAATACCCAAAAGAGTTGACTTAACACAACTCCACTAATCAAATTGTTTTTATTGAAATTATTTATGGCAAGAAAATTTTAAATTAGAAAGCAGAATTGTAGGTTATGTAAATATTATGCTATTAATAATAATATAGTGCAAAATTTACATTATTTTAAATACTGTCATTAAAAGGGAATTTCGCTTTTTAAGCGAAAACATTGCTTTTGAGAGGGTAGAATTTCAACATTTTTTTTACTGCTTCTTTTTCACGCACCACTATTTACCAATAACCGCTCACTTTTCCTCATGCTGATATTTTCTCAATTTATTATGAATCGTCTTCAAGCTAATACCTAACACTTTTGCTGCTTTTGTTTTATTATTTCCTACCATTTTTAATGTTTCCAACAGGACTCTTCTTTCTACCTCATCAAATTTCGTGCCAAAAGGAATCGCCATTACGGTGCCTTCTGCTTTTTCTCCTTCAGGCATATCTGCAAAAGTGTCTGAAATTTCTGACGTTGCGGCAACTACTCTTTCCGGTAACACATCAATATCTATCTTTGAAGTTCGTGTCAACAGTACTGCTCGTTCGATAACATTTTTTAATTCACGAACATTACCGGGCCAATTGTATCGCATTAATGCTTGCTGACAGCGCTGAGTCAGTCCCTCAATGTTTTTATTATTTTTCTGATTAAAGAAATTCAAAAACTCTTCAATCAAAATTGGTACATCATCCAATCGCTGACGCAATGGCGGAAGATCAATTTCAACCACACATAATCTGAAATATAAATCTTCCCGCAGCTTTTTTTCTTCAAGCGCTTGTTTCAAAATTATATTTGTTGCTGCAATTACCCGCACATCAACCTCGATCTCCTTTTTGCCGCCAAGCCGCCTGAAACGCTGCTCTTCTAAAACACGTAGCAATTTCGTTTGCATCTCCATTGCCATTTCACCAATCTCATCGAGAAAAAACGTTCCTTTGTTCGCCAGTTCAAAGCAGCCGGGTTTCTCGCTAATTGCGCCGGTAAACGCACCTTTTTCATGACCAAAAAGCTCGTTTTCCAAAATTTGTTCGGGCAAAGCAGAAACATTAATCGCCACAAACGGTTGGCTCTTTCTGCCGCTTTTTTTATGAATTGCCCGGGCGACGAGTTCTTTACCCGTTCCACTTTCACCAGTGATAATCACATTAGCTGTGGAATCTGCAACCGCGTCGATTATTCGGTACACATCCAACATTTTTGAACTTTGACCGATTAAATCCTCATAATGCGTTAACTGTTTGATCTGCTGTTCCAAATTTTTGTGGGAAATCAACAATCGGTAATGCTCCAGGGCTTTGGGAATAATTGATCTCAAGCGGTCAGGCTGAACAGGTTTTGTGAGATAGTCATACGCGCCGGCTTTCATCGCCTTCACCGCTGTTAAAATTGTCCCTTTCCCGGTGATGATAATCACTTCGGTCTGTATCCCCGATTTTTTTATCTTGTTCAAAATTTGCAATCCGTCCAGCCCGGGCATTTTCAAATCGGCAAGCAATAGGGCATAATTTTGTCGTTTCAATTCATCAAACGCTTTCAGCCCATCCATCACAGATGAGACATCATATCCTTCTTCCTCTAACAAAGCAGTCAATCCGATTACAATTGATTCCTCATCATCAGCAATTAATATTTTTTCTTTCTTTTTTGACATTCTTTCTTCTCTCTCTCTGTATCACTTACTTTAACTCATCAAAATAATTCTGAATTATCAAACTAATTCTTTGAACTTCGGCAGCAGCGATCTCAACATGCTTTAATGTTTTTTTATCCGTCCCCTGCTTGCTCAACTTTACTTTCAACACATCTAAATTTATTACCGCAGCATGAATGGGATTTTTTAATTTATGTGCAAATAATTCAAGACTGCTTTTTAATTCCTTTTTATCCATTAATATCTCCCAACCATTTATTAACTTTTCCCAAAATTGCGTCTAAACTAAAAGGTTTATTCAGGTATTCATTACAGCCTGCTTCTATCGCCCGTTTTTTATCTTCCTGAATCGTTTTGGCGGTCATAGCAATAATTGGAGTTTTTTTCATGTCTTCATGTTCGCGGATTTCTTTTGTCGCTTGATAACCGTCAATACCGGGCATCATCATATCCATTAATATTAAATCTGGTTTTTCCTTCTGCGCTTTTTTAATTCCCTGTTTCCCATTTGAAGCAAATATAACTTTGTATCCTTGTTCTTTGAGAATAAATTTTACCGCATATTGATTGTCCTTATTGTCGTCAACTAACAGAATAACAGGATTGTGTTTATCTTTTCGTTTTCTAATTACTTTTTGAATTTCTCTGTTTTGAGCCGGTTCTGTATTTTCGACAAGTTTTTTTTCTTCATTACCAAAATCTTTCACAGGGATGGAAAATTGAAACGTTGTTCCTTTCCCCTTTTTGCTTTCCACCGAAATTGTTCCACCCATTAAATCCAACAATCTTTTTGTTATTGAAAGCCCCAAACCGCTGCCCTCGTATTTTCTTGTGTCAATGTTGTTAACCTGCTTAAAAGATTTAAAAATATTTTCAATTTCCCCTTTTGTCATTCCAATTCCTGTATCAGTTACAAAAAAATTAATCTGTCCCGGCTGTTTTTCAAATTTAGCGTCAACCTTTATTTTTCCACTATGGGTGAACTTAACCGCATTTGCTAAAATATTTGACAACGTCCGCTGAATTTTGTCCTGATCACAAAAAATATATTTTGGTAGATTTTTTGCTAATTTTAATTCTAGCTTAATTTTTTTTCGCTGGCAAAGTGGACGCACAGTATCTAAATTATCTTGAATCAATTTAACGATTGAAAAATAAGTATAATTCAGCTCCATTTTGCCAGCTTCAATTTTAGAAAAGTCCAACAAATTGTTAATTAATTTCAGCAATTCCTTTCCGTTTCTGCGGATAATTTGGACCTGTTTTAACTGATCTGAATTAAGCGTCCCCGCAATTCCTTCCACTAACACGTCTGTCAAAGAAATTATTGAATTCAAAGGTGTGCGCAGTTCGTGGGACATGGTAGTGAAAAAGTTAGTCTTGCTTTTATTCACTCTGGATAATTCTTTAGCTCGTGTTTCAGCTTCTTCAAATAGTCTGCGATTCTCGATCGATACAGCAGCTTTATGGGCAAAGGTTTCCAACATAAAAATTTGTTGTTTTTCTGGCGTTGTTTTGTTTTTTGGATTAAACAGAAAAATAAAACCCAGAATTTTTGTTTTTATTTTTACAGGAATTATTAACACATCATTGGACTGCCAATTTTCTCCATTCTTTGGTTCACTGTAACGAGCAGGTTTTTTTATTGATCTATGTACTAAATATGATTTGCTAACTTTAAATTCATCCCGGACATATTTAAAAACGTCTTTATACAAAAAATCGCGGTCATAGACAAATTTACGGATACGTGTCTTATCAATTCCTTCGTAAGCTGTGATCTTAAATTTATTAGTTAAATCATCCTTAACCGTAAAGACAACAATCTGCCAGCCTATGTTCTTTATTGCCTTGCAGATATTGGATAAAAACATTCGCGGTTCAATGTTCAACGCCAGCTCTTCTCCAATTTTTAAAATTTTTGAAATTTGGTTGACCTGCACCTTCAATTCCTGAGTCCGCTGCGATACTAATTTTTCCAGATCCTTTGAATGCTCCTCCAATTTTTTTTGCATAACTTTGTACTCTGAGATGTCCCTGCCAACACACATCGCGCCGATGTTTTTTCCATCGGGATCAAACAAGTAACGAACATTCCAATTGCACAATATAGTTTTGCCAATTTTTGTTTTCAACGAAGCTTCATAATCTCTCAATTCTACCTTCATGGCATCACCGTAATTTTTACGCAGCCGCTCCAAATCGGCAAAAAAATTGGGTAATCTCTTACTGGTTAACTGGCGGGCTTTATATCCCAACAAGTTTTTTCCGTAATCATTAATGAAGGTACAATTGCCCTTTCTGTCAACCACTAATAAAATATCCAACATGCCTGCAATTAATGTCTCATAATATTTTTTTGCCCGGTTAAGCTCTTCCGTTTTGATTTGGAGATCAGAAACTTTTTCCTTGATGGTTTGCTCTAAATTTTCTGAATAATCCTTTAATTCGCGCTCAGTATCTTTTTTTTCAGTAATTTCAAAAATCACCAGCCGGCAGCCGTCGAATAATCCGAATTTATTAAAAATGGGCGCTGCGCTGATCAGTACCGGGATATTTTTCCCGTAACGGTTGTGCATCTCTAATTCAACCGGGCTGCTGTTTCCCGACCTTAATTTTTCCAATTCTAATTGGTATCTCTCAAAATTTATTTTGTTAAAAATATCTTCATCACTGCAATTTTTTAATTGCTTGTCTGAGTAAGCTAACAGGTTGACAAATTTTTCATTAAAAAAAATGATTTTCCCATTTCTGTCCAGCACACAAATTTCTGCTTCCACTCCATCAAAAATTTTTTTGAAATCTTTCAAGCTTTGTTCGCTTTTAAAAAGAGATTTCTCAAGACCGCTTCGCAATTCAATTTCTGAATCCATGAAATGTGTATTTTCCAAAAAATGAATCCAGATCAGCCCAGCGAACCCCACAAATTGCAGCAGAACTGAAGCATCAGCCCAGCGGTCACTGATCAGTTGATTGGGTAAAAAATAGATATTTGAGAAAAAGAAAAATAACAGCGAGACTATGTACCAAAAATATATATTATGCCTGGTTTTAAAATAACTTCGAATAAATTTTATCCCTGATATTAATAAAACAACAGCGCTAATAACCGCAATTACATCCAAAGTTTGCAGTTTATATTTTGTGATCGTACTAAAAGAAAGGATAAAATATTTGAGCAGGAGAAAAAATAAAATGTTAAAAAATAGTGCAATAGCTATTGTTGTTAAAATATTTTTCTTTCTGTTTGCCGCTTGAAAAACTTGTCCTTTATTGAAAGCGGCAAAAAACAGTGAACTGTAAAAAATGAACCCCCCGATTTGCTCAAAACATAATTCATTTTTAAATAAAGCATCTGCCTTTGTCGTAGCTTTAAAATAGAAAATAAATAGCATTTCAAAAATAAAAAAAGAAGCTGTGCCTAAAAAAAGATAGAGATATTCACGGGAATATTGAAAGGTAAATGTTTTCAGGCTAAATATAATTAAAGCTGCCAATAAAAAATATTGGAAATTCTTAATAAATAAAATTTGCCCACTCAGCCGGGCGAGCGTTTCGGTTTGGGTTTTTAAACAGTAAAAGCCCAGAAACAGTAACAAAAATAGCAGCAATAGAAAAACGATTTTTACGTTGCTGATTTTATGTGGATAGGGTTCGTACATTGGGCAAATTTGGCAAAGATTGTTTGTTTAAACTAAACTATACTCGTTAAAGGTTAAAATGTAACACTCAACTAAAATATTTCTTTTAACTTTTTTTATCTGATAACATAAAAGCATGGCGCAAAGAGCAGAGCGCATGGCGAAAAAAATGCGCTTAGCGCCTTGCTTTAGTTGACAACCATTTTTACGAAAGAAAAGTAATGTTTTATATGTTAAAAAATAAACCTTAACGAATATACTTGAATGTTGGTCTCAACAAATTAAAAAAATTCGGTATTAATAATTCATATTTTTAAATATATGTTAAAAAGATTAAAATGTCAATATAATTCTATGGTATGCATTGTTGATAAAGGAGCAAATTATAAGGGTAAAGAAAGGAAATCATTTCAAAAATTTATGAGTGGACAACTGGACTTTAATTTTAATTACTTTTTAGACATTAATGAATTATCAAAATTTAAGGACTACTTAACCTGGATTATTCATAACATTTTGCCACAAAGACACCAAGTCACAAAGAAATGATGAGATAGAAGAAATATAATTTTTAACTCAGTTTTTCATTGTTAATTCTTTATAAAAAATCCTAATCATTAATTTTTTTGAACTTGGTGTCTTTGAGTACCCTTCGAGTATAATAATCTTTGTGGCGATAATTATTCATGTTAAACAAACTTCTCTCTTTTTTGCAGCATTATCAGCCCTATAAGAACGGATATTATAGTTGCTACAAAAATATAAATACGGTTATTTAAAGTAGTATCAGCCCAGACGACCTCATTCACATCGGAAGGGATGGAAAATGGATTTAAAAATAAATTATATTTATGCGGAAGAAAGCCAGTAGCGATCCAAAAAAATAAACCAATAATAACCATGACGACGGCTGTTCCATTTCCATTATGAACCAATGTCGAGACCATAAATGCAGCGCAACCTAAAAAGAAAATAGGGAACATCAGTTGAAAGACCATCGAAAGGACAGGGACGGTAACTAATGCGATAGAACTCAAAAAACTCAAAATAATTAAAATTGCAAATACTACAAAATATATTAGCGCCATGCGTATCAGCCAAACTTTATACCGATAATTTGGAATACCAAAAAGAATTTCAATCATGCGTGTATCGACATCATTTTGTATTCCAAAAACAGTGGGGTAAAAAACAAGTAAGATGCCTGGTACTAACAACCAATAAAAGACCAGTCCTTCTGTGGGATTGGAATCTGAATTTGCTAAATTTAGAATCGTAACAAGCAAAAAAAATATCACAGCAGCTAACAAAAAGTATATGAATTTATTGGCAAAAATTATTTTTAAGTTATATCTTACCAAGTCTTTTATTAAACTAAAAGCGTTTTTTAGTTGTTTTTCGTATTTCATGTTTTGTACTCAATATTCTTTTTTAATTAATAAATGAAATTAAACTTACTAATTGTACTTCTGCAAAAATCACTTAATATTGATAATTAGGAATTTGTCTGATTGAAATCATTCAATTGACTATTAAACATTTTGTACCTACGGCACTTGTCTCAATGTGGCGATACTATTCTATAAACATTTTGCACCTACGGTGCATTTCTAACAATATTTCAAAATCCTGTTAAGGACGAAATGGTTATAGATAAAGTACACATTCGACCAATTACCCAATTACCACTCACTAATCTACCATTCCAATTTACTACTCACCAATTAACGTGCCTCAGCCTCCCGTAATAACCACAAATAAGCATCCTCTAAAGTAGGACGAACTAATTGGGCATCCAGCGTCGGTTTTTCTTGAGACAAACAGCGCACCCTGATTTTTTCGCCATCGCGCATGTGATGAATGATGTTGAATTTTTCCCGAAGCTGCTCAAACTCTCCAATATCGATATTAAATTGCCAGATTTTTCCATCAGCGATGCGAGTCATTTTTTGTGGATCACCAAGATAACATAAGCTGCCTCGATTTAAAACGGCGACACGATTACATGAACTTGAGATATCCTCAATAATATGAGTAGAAAAAATAACAATTCTTTCGCGAGCCAGGTCAACAAGAAGATTCCGGAAACGGATGCGTTCCCTGGGATCAAGTCCTGCCGTTGGTTCATCGACTACAAGAATCCTTGGTAAATGTAATAGAGTTTGTGCTATTCCAATACGCTGTTTCATCCCGCCTGAAAAAGAGCCTATTTTTTGATCTCCATTTTTATCAAGGTGTACCGCCGAAAGTACGTAATTGACCCTTTTCTCGCGTTCTTCTTTATCATAAATATTTTTTAATATTGCCTGGTATTCTAAAAATTCGCGGGCAGTCATGTTTTCGTAAGTGCCAAATTCCTGGGGAAGATAGCCGATCAATCCTTGCAATTCTTCACGTTTTTCTTTTAGATTAATACCGTTAATCCATATAGTGCCGCGGCTCTGTTCGAGAATTCCACAAATTATTCGCATCAAAGTAGTTTTTCCAGCGCCATTGGGTCCCAACAATCCGAACATGCCGCTGCCAATTTCTAATGACACACCAGCCAACGCCTTAAATGGATTTTTCTTTTTGCCAATAACTGGAATGGCTTGTACAAAACGATAAAACGTTTTTCTGATCCCAGCGAATTTTCCCTTAAGGCGCATTATATTTATTTTTTCTTTTTGAAGCCGATTTGAAGTTATATAAATTGCTAAAGCAAGATACCAAATAAAAGCGATGAAAATCAAAATTGTGATATTGTGCCATCTTAAATAATAAATGATTAAATTCAATAGAGGAAAGCCCCAGAAAAATAATGAATAAAACCACCTGTTAAGTTTTTTGTAAATTGATCTACTTGATTTTTTGAATTGGTTGTCCAGAAAAACACTGGTTGGTTTCCAAAAGAAAAACACGTAAAAATACACGGTGTGTGTTAATACAAAAACCCAGAATGAACTTCGGAGATAAAAATAGACAAAATAAACTAAAAATGCGAGCAATGGCAATTGCCATAGATAGATGTCAAAATCCTTCCATGATTTAAAGTCTTTGGTAAATTTAGCTTTTTTACGGATTGTTTTGCCTTTCTTCCATTCGCGAATAAATCTTGAATGATCATCATATATTTTTACGACATGTTTGATTTTAATATGCAAGCGTTCATCAACGCTAATGATGTCTTCTCTTGCCTGGCGTAAACTTAATATGATGAAGTATGTTATGGCAGGGATCAAAACGATTAAAAGAAACAATAGTGCTATTCTAAATAATAAGCTAAACACATTGACATAAATCAGGTAACAGCCAGCAATAAAAAGCAATGCCCACAGAATTTTTGTTTTCCAATTTACACTTGACATCCATTTAAGCGCCACCTCTAACCCTGAATAGACAGTTGGAATAAAAACAAGCGTAAATAAAGTGCTAAGCGTTAATCCGCCGATAACAGTAATCGCGAACGGGGCGCCGATTTGGGTTACATATTCAGCCTTACCCATTGCCAGCGGCATCATGGCAACAATCGTTGTTATCGTAGTAATTAAAATAGGACGCACACGCGCCTGCCCAGCAGTCATCAGCGCTCGCGACCTGCTGTGACCTCGTTTCCTTAAGATATTTGTATAATCGATCAGAATAATTCCGTTATTTACAACCAGCCCCAACAGGATGATAAATCCAATGAGCGTTATCGGATTGATTATCGAATTGCCAGTAAGAATAATCGCCCAAAAAGAACCGATTGTTGCCAGAGGAATTGTGAACATAATGACAAATGGCATCGATAATGATTCAAATACGGAAGCCAAAATCATGTAAATCAAAATAAATGCGGCGCCAATGAGAAAATAAAATTCATCAAGCTCTCTCTCATCATGGATTACTTCAACAGCGATTCCGGGAGGCAAATCTAAATTAGCAATCAAGTCATCAATCTCTACTCGAGCAGCTTCTAAAAGGGATTTTGATGAATTAATTTCCGGCAGCAGTGTGTATCTTACTTCAATCTCCTTTTCCTGGTTAACCCTGTTAATAGCGGACATTCCGAAAGAGTAAACAATACGACTGAGTTGTTGCAGCTCATGATTCCCCCCTGTTTGCGAAGGTATTCGAAGCTGCCGTAAATCATCAATTGTTTTATCTTTATCAGTTAGTTCGGCATTTTTTATTACAATGTCGTATTCGTCCAGCCCTTGTTTGTATTTAAGTCCTGACGAGAATTCCTTTTGAAATCCAGCAAGTTCAGAGCTAATTGTATTTAATGTGACGTTGTAATTACTTAATAACTCATTATTAAAAAGTAGGTGTATTTCCGGACGATTGTCTGAAATGTTGTAATTAACCCGCTCCATTGAAGACAGCTCTTCAAAGTAAGAGCGGATGTCTTCTGCCACGTTCCGCATCATGTTGAAATTGCGACCTTTGATCAGCACTTTTTCAGTTTGCGAACCAACTCCTAACATGCGCTCGAAGCCTCCGCCTGGGTTTCTGCCCATTCCCCTACCAAATCGACGGCTTGATGTTGGTTGTTCAAAACTTACATCAGCTGCTCTGAAGTCATTTATGCGATCGCTAATGTTGCTTTTGATTTGCGGGATAGTGCGATTTTTTATTTTTTCATAGTCTTCTTTTAATTTAATAGTAATGATCGCTTCTTCTTCATATATTTGACTAACAACGTCTTCTTTTTCTTCGATATCTTCCAGTCTTTTTTCTAAATCAGTAACTGCAAGATCGGTAGATTCAAGCGTAGCGCCGCTGGGCATTGTCAAATAGAGATTAAAATCTTTAAGGTCCGGTTCTCGAGATACATTTAAGCTTAATCCCAGGCAAATAATAATACTGGCGAGCAAAGCTACTGTTGCACCGATAATTGTTCGTGGAGGAAAGCGCATAGCTGATTTTAAAAAAACGCGGTAAATTTGCAGCATCCTGTTTTTTAAGGATACAATATTAAAATCTAACGGAGCGCTGTTTACTTTTGTTTTTCGCTGTAAAAAAAAATGTGTTACCATCGGAATAAGAAGCAGTGCAACAATGAAAGAAACGAGAAGCGTTGAGATGATAGAAACTGAAATATGCCGCCCCATCAGTCGTGTATAAAAATCTGTAGCAAACACAAACGGCAGAAAAATAACGATAGTCGTTAGCGTTGCTGAAAAAATGGAACGCCATACTTCTTTTACACCTTGAATAACTGATTCGTCAATGCCTTTCCCGCGAGACACCAGTCGATAAATATTTTCAAGCACGACAATACTATTATCCAGAAGCATCCCGACGGCTAAAGCGATTCCAACCAATGTTAAACTGTTGAGTGAAATATTATAGGCATAGAAAAAGTTAAATGCTGTGTAAATTGATATTGGAATGGATGCCGCGATAATGACAACCAGGCGCAGGTTCTTCAAAAATATGTAAAGAATGATAATGGCTAACAATCCACCAATGAGCGCTAATTGAATAATTAAATTTATGTTTTTTTCCATGTATTCAGCAGTATCGTTTTGGATAACGATTTCAATATCCTGCGATGCGAGCTGGCTGTTAAGTCGGTCTATGACATCCCTGGTTATATGTGAAAGTTGGATTAAGTTGACCTGTGCATCCCTGACCAATTGGATAGTAATCGCTTCTTTACCATTAACGCGGCTGATGGAGGTTTCCTCTTTTAGCCCTACGTAAACATCAGCAACATCCTTCAGTAAAATAGGTCCATCACGTCGTACAACGATATTTTCAAGGTCTTTTACGTCGGTATATTCAGCAACTAAATTAACGAAATACTGCTTGTTTTTTTCATAAGCCTGTCCCAAAAATGTTTTACTTCTGCTGTTTTGGGCTATGAGGCTGCGTACCTGTGATGGTGTAATACCGTAAGCTTCACTAACTTCTTTTTTTAAAATTATTTCAACTGATTTTTGCCTGCCGCCAAAGACTTCTACATTAGCAATACCATTTACATTTTCAAACTCCTGGACAATTTTATTGTCAATAATTTCCCTTATTCGATCCAATCCACCGCTGCCTCGCACTTGTAAAGACATAAACATGTTTGAGATTTGTTCAGTGTCTATTTTAATGACATTGACAAAAAAATCATCAGACAGACTTGATTTAATGGCGTTAACTTTTTCCTGTAATTTAAGATAGGCGTATTTAATCTTGACATTTTGATTGTAATAAATTATGATCATGCCCTGTCGCCGATCTGCCGTAGATTCAATTTTATCTATTCCTTCTAAAGTGCTCACTGCTCCTTCAAGAGGAATTATCGCTTGTTTCTCCATATAATCCGGATCCATCTCTCGGACACTGTTTACCTGAACAATGAGAAACGGTAACTCTGCATCGGGTATTAATTCAACCGGAAGTTGTTTGTAAGAAATATAACCCAAAAGCGTGGCAGCTATGAATAACATGCTGATGAATGTTTTGCGGTTTATTGCAAATTTAATAATGTTCATAAGTTTGTTCTATTTGTATTTTAAGGTTTATTTTTAGTAAATATTATTTTGCCACAAAGTCACGAAGGCCAAAGTTTCAAAAAGTTTAAAGCGAAATAATTGACGAAATTTGATTTAGTCAAAACAATTGCCTCGTATTAGTTGTTAATAATTTTGACTTTTTTAAAAAATTGAAATGTTACATCGAAAAAACAATTCTTAAAAAGAGAAATAATTAGTCTTATTTTCTTCGTGTCTTTGTGTCTTGGTGGCAAAAATATATAAATGATAACTACAAATTAAATCAGCTTTTTCTTAACTGATCAAAAACCGAATAAACGCACGGAATAACAAAAAGCGTCAAGGTCGTTGAAGTGATCAGCCCTCCAATTACGGCTAACGCCATCGGAGAACGCAATGCTGCGCCTTCGCCAAATCCAAATGTTAACGGCAGCAGCGCCAGAATCGTAGTGAGACTGGTCATAATAATGGGACGAATTCTGCGTTGACCTGCTTCAATAATTGCATCAATTCTGGACAAACCTTTTCGTTTGAGTTGGTTGATGGCATCGACCAGAATGATAGAATCATTAACTGCAATTCCCGCCAGCATGATAATTCCTATGTATGCCATGATATTCAGCGTTTTGCCAAAAATGAAAAAGATTAAAATAGCCCCGACGCCAGCTAAAGGAATGGTCAATAAAATTGTAAATGGATGGACCAGCGATTCAAACTGCGATGCCAGCACCATATAAACTAAAATGATTGACAAAATTAATGCAAATTTCAAACCCTGAAAAGCATCTTGACGTTTTTGCTCTTCGCCGGTAATTTGATACTTATATTCAGCGGGAAAGTCAATCTGTTCCAATTTTTTATCGATCTCGCGAACAACATGATCAAATGGTTTTTTGGTTTTTATATGAGCAGTTACGATCCCGATTCGTATCTGATTCCTGCGATTGATTTCTTTCGGCGCATTGGATATTTCAATGTGTGCCAATTCATTCAATCGAATTTTTTGATCTCCATTGTTAATAACAATATCTTCAAGCTGGTTAACTCCAACATCGGGCAGCCGAAGTGTGATATCTTTTAGCGTACCTTCATGCTCCCATTCTCCTGCATTTCTTCCCATAAGTAAATCTTTGAGCTGTGAACTCATATTGTCAACACTAACATTATATAATCCAGCAGTTACACGGTCTAATACTAAATCAATTTCAGGACGTCCTTCATCAAAGGTTGTTTCAACATTAAATAAATCATCCATTGCCAGCAATTGATTTTTTACCTGGTCTGTTAAACCCTGAATGACATCAAGGTCTTCCCCCTTAACTTCGATAACGATAGGCGCTGTTTCAGTTCCTAAAGTCGCCTGTAAGGCTGTCTGCTCCTGTATGAACTGAGTTTCCAGGTCCGGAATGTCATCCAGGGCTTTGCTCAGTTTATTAATAATATTCTTGAGAGATAGTTGGTGTTCTTTTTTGAGGATTACTTTCATGATTGCCGTGTTTTCATCTTCAAACACGGAAGTTTCATCACCTGTCAGATTGGTCGATGGACCAATTTTGCTGTATATGGTTTTAATATCTTCACCCAAAATTTCATAAAAAATATTTTCAATATTTTCCACAGTTTGTTCAGTCCGTCTGAGTTCCGTACCTTCTGGAAGTTTAAGTTCAATAGAGAACTCGCCCAGATCGGTTTTGGGAATAAATTCACTTCCAACGATTGGAATAAGCAAAATTGAAATGAAGACCAGTCCTGCGGCAATGCCGATGACAAGCCACCTTTTTTTCAAAACTTTGCTTAAAAGAGAAGAATATCCGGGGAAAGTTATGGATTTTTGCTGAGCATTTGTCGGTATTTTTTTAAGTATTCTTGAGCAGAGCATGGGAATGACAAGAATCGCTACTACTAACGATGAAAGCAAGGAGAAAGCTACTGTCCATGCTTGATCTTTGAAAAGCTCTCCGGCAGCTCCGTGCAAATAAACGATAGGAAGAAAAACAATTATGGTTGTAATAGTAGAAGCTGTAATTGCTCCGCCAACCTGCGACGTGCCGATTATTGCCGATTCTTTCAAAGACAAGCCCGATTCGATGTTTCTAAAAATATTTTCCATCACCACAATTGCATTATCAACTAGCATGCCCGCGCCCAGAGCCAGTCCTCCAAGAGTCATGATGTTAAGAGTCAGTCCTTTAAAATACATTAAATTAAAAGTGGCAATGATAGAAATGGGGATTGCGAGACTTATGATAAAAGTAGTACCCAACCGGCGCAGAAAAACGAATAAAATAAAAACAGCTAATAAGATTCCAATTAATGTCGTCCGCTTCACTTCGTTGATGGCGTTAGTAATAAATTCTCCCTGGTTCTGGATCACAGTCAGTTCATAGCCGGGTAAAGCTTTCCTTACATTCTTTAACGCATCTTGAATGTCATTTGCTGCCTTTACTGTATTAAATTTTGTCTCTTTGTAAACAGCCAAACCCATACACCGCGTCCGGTTGATGCGTACAATATTTTCCGGATCCTTGTTTTTAAAATGTATTTTTCCCACATCTTTTAAATACACAGGTACGCGTTCGGCGACTGCATTTGCTTGCGTTGGCGTTGCTGCTTGTTCTGGCTGCTTGTAGGTAACGATAACGTTGCCAATATCTTCAATTGACTGAAATTCTCCAACTCCTTTGATAATGTATTTTTTACCCATTTCCACGATTGAACCGCCGGATGCATTGCGGTTAAAATTTTGAATACGACTGGAAATAGTTGCCGGGGTTAAATTGTAAGCTTCGAGCAGGTAATCATTGGTCTCAATGACAACTTCCTTCTCTTCCTGCCCTATTAACTCAACTTCAGCAATACCTTCGAGCCGTACCAATTCATTGCGAATATAGTTTTCGGCGACCTGGCGTAATTCATCCATATCATCAATTTTGGGATTAGAAAAACCGAGCAGCATAACTGGCGCAGCATTGGGATCGTGTTGTGTTATTGTTAATTCATCGATGTCTGAATTTTGGCTGTAACTGTTTAGAGTTTTCTGTAAATCAAGAAATGCTTCGTCCATATCTGCATCCCAGGTGTATTCAACGGTAATTTGTGCGGAACCCACGCGGATAACAGAAGAAACCTGGACGACCTTTTTTTGACGAATGGCAAGAGATTCGATGCTTTCGACAAATTGTTTTTCTATTTCCTCAGGCGGACGTTCATCTGCTTTTATTTCCACAAATATTTTTGGATTATTCAAATCAGGAAACAGATCAATGCCAAGTTTCTGAAATGAGATATAGCCGAGAAGTATTACGGCTAAGACGAACATTAAAATTGTTATCGGGTATGTTACGGAAAATTCTGTCAACTTTTTCATGTTTGTATATCTTTTTATGTGATTATTGTAGTTTTTTATTATTGATTTAAATAAAGGCAAAAGTTAAGGTCAAGATTAAGGTTAAGAAAAAAATTACTTTGATTTTCTTAAAGTTAAAATGACCTTGTTTATATCTCTGTGTAGAATTTCCAGTTTTTTATCAATTGATTCTGCATCATTAGGTTTTATATATCCAACTCGTTTGCCATATTCCAGGTGACTTTGGGTTTCTGTTAATGAACCTCGAGCAGTATAGTAAAAATTAATTTTATTTGAAATATGATATCTGCCAAAAGCTTCTGCAATATTAGCAGAAATACTTAGACCAGATCTTCTTATTTGCGAAGTAAATCCGTAATCTTCTTTTCAAAGCAAATTGTCTGTTAATTTAAAAATTACTTCAGCAATTTCCATTGCAACTTTCCAAATTGGCATATCTTTAAAACTCTTAAACATAAAGCTGCTCCTTTTCCCAATACTCGACCTTAATCTTGACCTTTTTCTTATTCTTAATCTTAACCCAACTTTACCACCCACCCTCAAAAATCCCCAAAAACAGGGTATTTTGCAGTAGTGAGGCGGCGCAAACCCGCATGAATAGGGGATTTTGTTTTGCGGGACGCCAATGTAGTCCCCCTTCCAAATAAATAGTACTTGACATTGACTATGATTTTTCGTATCTTTGGTTATGTT
>Ga0075123_10000584_pt1 | contig 18749 bp, 16 predicted proteins | sample AntAceMetag02UKX_FD_69808 | JGI IMG/M metagenome (GOLD analysis project Ga0075123, IMG submission 69808) | Saline lake microbial communities from Ace Lake, Antarctica - Antarctic Ace Lake Metagenome 02UKX | ecosystem: Environmental > Aquatic > Non-marine Saline and Alkaline > Saline | place... | reverse complement strand
AATGAAACTGTGTGATGAGGCTGGAATAGATATAACAAAAAAGTCTATCTGGAGAGATCGTAATAGGATCCTTGAAGGTCTTAAAAATAAAGATTTGAGAAATTGGATTCAGGAGAAAGAGAGGATGTGGGAATAAAAAATAATCTTATTTTAGAAGAAATAAGAGAGTTTATGCAATTGTGGATGACAATTTTCAAGTATTCATTTTAGGAACAAAACAAAATATTATGGTCCAGAGATGTCATTCCTTCATAATCTCAAATAGAAATTTACGTCGAGTGGGTTAATACAAATCCTGACAGAGTAATAAAATCAACATTGGCAAAGGCAGTTATGCTATTAGAGAAAGAATTTTTCAGGACGAGAAATTATTAAAATAATCTTTCAAATTACATACAATACGAAAGGAGAAAACGCCATGAGAAGAAATATAATTTTTATTTTATTCACCATCTATTTTATACTTTTTCTAAATTGTAGTAACAAAAATTCCACTTCTCCTGAATTAAATAATCCAATTCTTTATGTTTCTCCAGAATTATTAAATTTTGATACAGATAAATCAAATATGGAATTGGTAATAAAAAATAATGGGAAAAGTATATTAGAATGGTCTATAAACGCAAATAGGGAATGGATATCTTCTAATCAAGATATTGGAACAGGAGATACGGTTGTGACAATTAAAATTGACCGATCTTATTTTGATTCTATAGGAACATATTCTGGAGAATTAATTATTGATTCTAATGGTGGAAACAAAACAATAAAAATAAATGCTATACGTCCAAATTATGATGGTCTTTGGTATGCTAAAAAAACAGATGTGCAGGGCTCTGCATTTCCTTTTAAAATAGAGGGCACTAAGGTTATCTATCAATTAGTAGGCGGATACATTGTAAGTACAAATATGAATGGTAATCAGTTTTCCTGTTTTGTCCATACAGATTGGCTTCATATTACATTGACGAGCGCTTATTCTGGGATTGCCTATTGGATTATTAATGGTGTTCGTGATTACAATTGGATAGTAAGAAGGCAATAAAGAGGTATTTATAATTATAGTCATAATTTTTAAAATTCGTTATAATGATATTAGAAAAAATTATAAACATAATTCATTTATTTATCAAAATATATCACTTATTTATTCAAAGATTAAGACACAAGGAGTCTGCCATGAGAACAGCGGTTTTATTTCTTTGCTGTATTCTTATCTTTACAGTTGATTGTAAGCGATCGGAAGAATATGTTGAACCGCAAAAAGAAGAACAAAAATTTTCACAGCAGAATTTTGAACAACATATTAAAAAAGCTTTAGAAGTTTCAGATTCTGCAAAGGTAACAAATTTTGTGAAAATCTATCGCTATAAAGTTGGTGCAGTCATCGAACAGTTAAATAATGCTTTTCTAAAAAATAAGCTTAGAGGAGATAATGAAAAAGCCGTTAACAATTTCTCACGAGCACAATGGTTGGCTAACCTGTATCAACAGTATTTTCAGGATGTTTATTACCAAAGAAGATTAATGTTATTTCAAAGTTGGAACAGTACCCAAAGATTGCAAAAACTTAAGGCAGATTCGTTACGGGAACAAGCTTCGCAGCTTTATGATAAAAACGAGTTTGAAAAATCTAAAAATATTAACCAGAATGCATTACCAATTTACAGAAACTTAGATGATCAGGAAAATGAAGCTGTTATGCTTAATAGTCTCGGGCTTTGTTATTTAAAGTTGATAAATTTTATTGAAGCTGAAGAATGTTTAAAGCAGGCATTGAAAATAAACAACGAACTTGGGTTAAAGCAAAATATTATGATCAATTTAACCAATCTTGGTGATATATATAAAAGGCAGCGAAAGTTTACTGAAGCGTTGAATTATTTTCAACAATCTCTTGATATTGCTAAAGAGAGTGGTGATGAAATTAACATTGCTAAAAGCTTTAGCAATATTGGGGATATATATCGCAAAATGGATAACACTAAAAAAGCAAGCTTTTACCTTAAAAATGCCTTTGAGATTGCTCAACGGAACAATGATCTGTCATTACAAACAGCCATTCTGTTAAATTTTGGCGCTTTGTATGCTGATCAGAGTGATTTTATTAAAGCCATAGAGTCATGGCAACAAGGTCTTGAGATAGCCCGCAAACTAAAAGACCGCGGTATGGAAGGTAGTTTTTTAAGCAATATAGCCATTGCGTATCGGAATATCAGCAAATACACTGATGCTCTTAAAACATTAGAAGAAGCTCTAAAATTAAACCGCGAAACACATAATCATTGGACCGAAGGTAATACTCTACGGGAAATAGGCGTTAACCTTTATCTAAAGGGAGAGCCTGATAGCGCTGTCGTTATTTGGCATAGGTCTTTGGATATATTTCAAGAGGTTGCTGATACTTCATCAATGGGAATGCTTATCGGATATATTGGAATATATTACAAAAACATTGGTCTGCCTCAAAAGGCTCTAAATTACTACAACCAGGCTTTGGATCTATCACGTAAAGCAAGTTATGACAGAGAGGCGTCCAATATTTTATGTAACATGGGTAATGTTTATAATGATTTATTAGCGGAATACAGCAAAGCCGAAGAATTATTCAAGGATGCGCTGGAGATTAAACAGAAAATTGGGGAATTTCATATTGTACCAGCGATTTTAGGTAATCTGGGTAACTGCTGTAAAAATAGAGGCGATTATCAGAAAGCATTGGAGTACTATTTCGAAGCGCTGAATGTAAGCAAGAAAGTCCGTAATAGGGCAGGTGAGGCAAATAATCTCTCTGACATTGGAGCTATATACACAGATGTGGGTGATTATCAAAAGGCTACCAGTTATTACCGAAATGCTTTAACTATTTTTAAAGATATTGGGGAGATAAAATCCCAGGTGAAAGTGCTTATAAATATAGGTTCAAACTTTTTTAACAAAGGCAAAGTTGATTCAGCTTTCACTTACTATAATGAAGCACTCAAGCTGGCACAAAAAATAAACCATAAAGAATTTGAAAGTGTAGTCTATTTTTTTCTTGGCAAAGTTTACCAAAAAAAGAATTCAAATCAACAGGCACTGAAGTACTATAATAAAGCTATCAAACTAAGTCAAGAAACAAATGATATAAAGTTACAAGGAGAGTCATTCACAGCTAAAGGTGATGTCTTTTACAAATTACAGCAATACTCTAAAGCATCAACTAATTATAATCAAGGGTTACGGATTTGCCAAAAGATTGGTTCACCTGAGGGCATGTGGAAAGCCTATTACGGAATAGGCAAAGTTGCGGAGAAAACAGGAAAAGAGAAACAAGCGGAACAAAGCTATGATCAAGCGATTGAGACCATAGAATTCATCAGAGCAAAGCTCACGGCAAAGACGCTGAAAGAGAGTTTTTTAGAAGATAAAATTGATGTTTACTATTCTATGATTAATCTGTTACTTAAAATGGGACGTGAAGATAAGGCTTATGAGTACCTGGAGCGTTCGAAAGCTAAAAGTTTTTTAGATATTCTATCGACCAGTAAAATTAAAGTTGCTGAAGGAATCACACCAGAGCGACTGGAAGGTAAGAAAAGGCTGGAGCGCAAACTAAATAAAATCCAGCGAAAATTAATATTAGAATATTCGGTTACTGATAAAGAAAAAATCTCTGAGAAAATCTTGGCTCTTGAAGATAGTCTAAAAATTGTTCGAAATAAGTTTAATGAACTTCTGCAAGAAATCGAGTTGAACCATCCGAGATACGCAAAGTTGACTGGTGTTACAAGATCATTAGCATTATCTCAAGTACAGGAAAGAGTTATTAAAGAAGGCACAGTTCTTATTGAATATATGGTAGGAAAAGATCACACAATTGTTTGGGTAATCGGTAATAATTTCTATGAACAAAAAAAGATTGACCTGAAAAGAGAAGATTTGGAAGTGATGGTTAAAAGACTATTACAGCCATTCAAAAACGTTAAAGAAGGCAAAATTAAAAATTTTGCCGATATCAGTTTTGATGTTAAACTTTCGCGGCAGTTGTATGATCAAATATTCCGACCAATTGAGCAATATTTGGAAGAAGGTAGTCAGCTAATTATCGTTCCTGATGGTATTCTACACTACTTACCTTTCGAGGCGCTGATAACTCAAGTTGAAAAGAAGAAACAAAATCGAAATATTATTTTTTCCAGATACAAAAATGCTCATTATCTAATAGAGAAATATGCCATTTCTTACACACCTTCTGCCAGTGTGTTGGATCCTGAATTATTAAAAACAAAATATCATATTAAAAATAAAGAAAAACTTCTCGCGTTTGGCAATCCAGATTTTGGCAAAGCAGCTCAGATAAATTCCCAACTTAAAGAAAGTGATTCAGCCAACTTATTTACACTGTTGATTCGTTCAAGCAGGGGATGGATTTTTAGTGAATTACCTAAAGCCGCGGAAGAAGTTAAAGCAATTGGTGAAATTATGAAACCTTCATTGCTTTATCTCAATAAGGAAGCAAAGGAAGAATATTTTAAACAACAATCTGGTAAATGCCCCTTCGTTCATTTAGCAACTCATTGTATCGTCGAAGAAACACAACCGATGTATTCAAGGATTGTGTTTGCTCAGGATGATGATCCTGCTGAGGACGGCTTTTTACATACTTACGAAGTTTTCAATTTGAAACTCAATGCTGATCTGGTCACATTGAGCGCTTGTGAAACAGGACTGGGAAAATTGAGTCGGGGTGAAGGTCTCATTGGATTGACGCGGGCGTTTATGTACGCTGGAGCGCCTTCAGTGTTAGTGAGTTTGTGGAGCGTTTCTGAGTCCACAGCAGAGGTGATGAAATATTTCTATCGGAATTTAAACGCTGGCAAACCAAAAACTGAAGCCTTGCGTCAGGCTAAGTTGAAGTTATTAAAGTCCATTGGCAAGTTTGAAAATGGGCAAGAATTTTCTTTTGCTAATCCGTTTCTTTGGGCGCCATTTGTGTTAGTGGGAGAGTGGCAATAAACAGGGACTCTACATGACAAAATAACAATTATTTCCCAGTTGAAAATGAATTATCAATATTAATTCTTATCCGACATGCTTTGCCTAATAGAAACAATCCACATAGCGGATTTCTACTATAGATTGATTCGAAGGAGAACCCAACTGATGAAATTAATGGAATTTTTTTGTTGACTTTAGGAATATTCTTTGTTATTATATTCTGTGTAAATAAATAATTTAAATTAAAATCTATTGACGGTAAAAAATGGAAACATTAAAAAAAAAGTATATCATTGATGACCAAAATAGGAAAGTAGCTGTTCAACTGGACATCAGGACTTTCAGAAAAATTGAGGATATTCTGGAGAATTATGCATTATATCAACTTATGAAAGAGAATGAAAACAGTGAAACCCTGAATTTAAAACAAGCAAAATCTTACTATTCAAAGCTGGATAAAGCAGATTGAAAATTGAATATCCTAAAAAATTTTTAAAAGAACTGGCAAAGATACCTTTTAAATTTCGGCTTCCCATCGAAGAATTTGTATTTGAAGAGCTTCCTTCATTAGATTCAATTACTCAAAGCAAAAGAATTGAACAAATGAAAGGATATCCAGGTTATTACAAAATCAGATTTGGGAACTACCGAATTGGATTAAAAGTTGAGAACAATAAAGTTGTTTTAAAAAAAGTACTTCATCGCAAAGAAATTTATAAGTATTTTTCTTAATGTTTAATAATAGATATTTTGTAACAAAGTCAACCCAAAAATGAAGAAATTTGTAACAAAGCCAGGGTAAAAAGACGATTCACTGATTTTAGCTATTTCTGGTTTATTTAAAACATCGGTTGTAGAATTCGCATGCAAGCTAACTGGCTGGAGAAGCATATCATCTGAATTATTTCTGTTGTTAGCAAACAGCACAATATTTCGCCCATCCCAAATATCTCTGCAGTCAATATTTTGAACAAAAGAGCATCAAGCACCTGTTGTTGCGCAACTATTAGTCTGTAAAATCGGATTATCATTCCCACGAATTAAATCAAATAATTCAATTTTTTCACCAGAAAAAATTATTTTTATTAAAAAAAATTACTTGACATTTGCAAAAGAATCTTTATATTATAAAAAACGATTGTAACAAACGTTTGCTACGAAATGAAACCATGACACCAATATCCTAAAGGTCGTTTATGGCAGCCACGTTAAAAGATGTCGCCAAAATGTGTGGTGTACATCCTTCAACTGTTTCCAGGGTTCTTCGTAATAAGGAAAATATACCTATTTCAAAAGAAACCCGAGAAAAGATTTTTAAAGCTGTAAATGAAATTAATTACCAACCTGATCAAACTGCTAGAGCATTACGACTTAAAAAGAGTAATGTTATCGGATTAATTATCCCAAATATTTCAAGTCCATATTTCTCAGGAATCGCAAAAACCATGGAGCTTGAATGCTCAAAAATTGGCTATACGCTTAATGTCTGTGATACAAATGAAGAACAGGAAAAAGAAATCCTCGTAGTAAATGACCTGCTCAGCCGTGGTGTTGATGGATTGGTTATTGCTCCTGTGCAGGATTCTGATCAGCATATTCGAGCCCTTGTTGAAAAAAAATTCCCACTTGTACTCATAGATCGTTGCTTTGATGATTTTGAAACGAATGCAGTAATTTGCAATGATGAAGCTTCTGCTTATAATGCTTTGTCCATTTTGAATGAAATGGGACATGAACGCATAGGTTTTATTGGTGGTCGCCCTAATTTGTACCCTGTTGTAAAACGGTTGCAAGGCTATAAAAAAGCTATTAACGTTTACGAATTAAACGATGGAAGCGAACTTATTTTAGGAGGCGAACCTACTCTTCAGAGTGGATATGAATCAGCTTTGAAACTTCTTAATTTTCCTAATCCTCCTACGGTTTTTTTAATATCCGGTTCTATTGTCACTCTTGGTGTTATTAAAGCAATACTTGAAAAAGGATTATCAATTCCGGAAGATATTTCAATTATCGGTTTTACTGATACTATTTATTCTCCCTATTTGGTTTGCCCACTTACTACAATATCTCATCCTGTACAGGAGATAGGAAAAAGAGCTATTAAGCTTTTACTGGATAATATTAATAATAAAGACAGTTTGCAATTTAAAAAAATATTAGTAGAAGCTGAAATTAATATTAGAAAATCGACAGGTCAGCACATTAAACTTAAAATGTAATATTATATTTGAACAAAGGAAAAGAGCTCCGGATAATATGTCCGAGTTTGCAAAAAAGCTCGCTACAATTGGGCAACGACGTATTCTGGCTAAAGCGCTCGGGATTTGGGAATACAAAATAATTCTGAAATGAAACAGCGAATTGCCGACATGCGCCTTTATATGAACAGGTTGTAAAAGAAAAAGCACAAACTATCGTTGATTTACTCCGAATTGTTAAACAAACAGAAATGAAAGTGGATAAACTGAAAAGCTTGTTACAGAAAAAGCGCTTTAATCTGGAGAAAGAATTTAAGGCAAAATCTGAAAATCAATTGTAAAGTAAATATAAATTTGAATTTGTTACAAAGAATCTTACACAAGCTCTCGAAAATGCCTATAAAATGAAAGAGCAGCAAAATTTAAAAAGAAGCGAGAATAAAAAAGATAATTCCCAGCGCGGCGAGCCGTAAAATTAAAATTACTACAACGGTCTCAAAGAATGCATCTGCCGCGGCGGATTCACAAAGATAAAATTTAAAAAGAATAATTTTGGGATTGCCTTAGGTGCAATCCTTTTTTTTAGCCGGTCTGTTTTATAAAATGGGACTGACACAGCGGAGCTATTTCTAACCATTTGCTTTGACCTTTAACCAAATTTAGGGAATGAAAAATGAAAAATTATTTTTTAATCATTAGAATGATATTTTTAATTTGTTTTCTCCTACAATGCAGATGTGCAAAAAAGTATAAGTCTGATAATATTTCCTCTCTTAGACAAGTTAAAAAGCTCTTTAAAAATCCCCCTGTCGAATATTGCAGTGCGCCCCTGTGGGTCTGGAATGATGATTTAACTGAAGAAGAAATTGATAAACAGTTGTCTGAATTAAAAGCAGGTGGAATGGGTGGTGTTTTCATTATACGCATTGTTGATATTGACGGGAAGATGACGCTCTGGGGGAATTATTGTCCGTTCTTGGATAAAGATAAATTGAATTACCTTTTGCCGCTCGGACATTTGAAAATTGCTTATCATATTACTGGCGATCAAAAGTTTGAGAATAAATATCGCGAGCTTATTGAAAAATACGATTATGCAGATAACGCTATTTTGGCGGATTCATATAAACCACCCACTGTTCACTGGGATGCAAATTTAGGAATGGAAGGATTATATCATTTATTAAAATATGAGACTGATCTACTCTTACGTGGCAAATATTTAGCTTCTCTGGAGCGATACGGTTTAACGCAAAAGAATAGAAATTTTGTAGCGTTCCATGTCATTTATTCTTATTATGTTCCTGATAATAAACTTTTTAGTGATAGATCAATCCAGGCTTTGGTTGATTGGAACCGTGCTTGGCGAATGAAACGTGATGAAATGTTGCGCCAGGAGGGTGGCGCCAAACGTGTCGTCGGAACATGGCAGGAGCCTTCACAGGAATATTTGCGAGCCTATTGGAGCGCGCGTTATCATAAATTTTTGACAGAAGATAATAAGTTAGGAATTGGTGATTCACCTTATTGGGCAAAATCAAAACAAGAAAAATATAAAGGAATGGTTTATGTCCCGGCAGGCGAATTTATCATGGGCAGCGAGATTGGCGATACCGATGAATCTCCCCGGAGAAAAGTTTTTGTTAAGGCTTTTTATATTGATAAATTTGAAGTTTCCAATAAAGAATATGCGCTGTTCAAACCTGAATGTAAATATTCCCAGGAAAAAGCAGATAAGCCGGTTATTAATGTCAACTGGTACGAAGCAGAAGCTTATGCCAGATGGGCTGGCAAACGTTTGCCCACCGAAGCGGAATGGGAGAAAGCAGCTCGCGGTACTGATGGTAGAAAATATCCATGGGGAAATATTCATGACTGGAGTTTTGGCGAACCGGATGGCTTTGTTAAAGAACCAGCCTGGCGCGCCGGTGTAAGTCCTTATGGTGTTTATTTTATGGTCGGCGGCGCCAAAGAATGGACAGCCGATTGGTACAAACCATATCCTGGAAATAAAACGCCCAGTATTGCTTATGGGAAAAAATACAAAGTTATCCGCGGAGGTGTGGATTTTAATGATAACAGTATGCAAAGATGTGCGCACCGGTATTATTTAGATGCAAATACTCACGTAAGTGGTTATCCGATGGGGTTTCGGTGTGTCAAAGATGCAGAATAAAAAATTCGTAACAGTTCACCACCCAAGTTAATTATTATTTTGATCTCAGATCAGGGATTAACGATTTTAGAAGTATTTTTGATTTTATGATTTATGTTTTCCCCACTGTATTCCTTCATAGGTCAAAAATCGTTGATCCTTGTTCGTAAATCAATCTTTTCATTATCAAATGGGTATAGAGGTGAACTATTACAAAAATTCCAAGCTCTAAAAAACAAATTCCAATAAACGTGTTTGGTATTTTGAATTTAGTTATTGGAGCTTATTTGGAATTTGGTGTTTGTTTTTTGGAATTTTTAAGTTAAGAGGTTCTGAAATGCAAAAAATAATTATAATATTTCTTATGTTTTCTTCAACAGCTTTTAGCCAAAATTCCATCACCATTAACGGGAATTTTGATGATTGGATAAACGTACCGGTTGCAGTAAAAGATTCTGCTAAGAACGTTCATGACACTGATGGATTTAATGAAAATGGGCAGCCTGGTGATTTTTTTTGAATACTCTGATGTTGATTTTCTCGAAGTAAAATTTTTTAATGATGACAGCACACTTTATGGCTACATGAAAGCAACCGGAATAATTGGAAGAACTTCTTCAGAAGCTGCTGGGCATAGAAAAAAAGGTTGTTACTATTTCATATTTACAGTTGATGTAGATGATAATGATATAACTGGTTATCAATTGCGGGAAGGCGGATATTACCCGGATAGCAAAGGTTATGATATGAATATGGAAGTTGAATTTTATGATGGCGCTTACAATACCGGGCATTATTTGAATCATGAATATATTTCTGAAGCCGATTATAATGCCAATTGGGAAAATGATTTGGCAGCCGGAATAGTCAGATTAGCACCGGGAACTTATGACTGGTACTCGCAATGGGTAATGTTTCCGGATTCTACTTATATTGTAGTTGAAGATAAAGGACCAGTTTATCAAGGAATTATAACAATCGCAGTTTCTGAAGATGGACATGAAGCAGAAATGGCAACTCCGTTTTGGGGATTTTTAAAAACTCCGCAAGGGCTTAATATAATTGATGTAAATAGAGATATAATTGTTTCAGCATCTCTTGAAGCAAGTGGTGAACTTTCGGAAGAAGCTGCAAGGTTAGGCTATGCGACAGGCAGCAAATCTGTTTGGGGCTCAAATACTGCCGAACCGTTTCGTTATCATGTTAAATCAAGTGTCACAACAGTTAAAAATATTGATAAAAATATTCCTGAAACCTTTACGTTAAATCAGAACTATCCTAATCTATTTAATAATCATACAACGATTACATACTCATTATCACACAACACTAATGTACAGCTTTTAATCTTTAATGCAAATGGACAAATGGTGAATCAATTAATTAATGATGTCCAAAATTCAGGTTCGCATCAGGTTGTTTGGGATGGTTCAGATGAAAACGGTAATATTTTGTCCAGCGGAATTTATTTTGCAGTTTTAAAATCTTCAGGACAATGGCAGGTAAAAAGAATGTTTCTTTTGAAATAATATTGAAAAAAAATTGCCCACAAAACACGCTAAATACACTAAATAGAAAAGACGATTATTTTGTAGTTGCTTTTTAATAATTTAAATTGTATCTTCTTTGTATATACAATAAATGGAGAAAAAAGATGCAAATTAAAATTCAAAAATGGGGCAACAGCCTTGCCATTCGTATCCCAAAGTCCTTTGCAAAACAGATAAAAATAGATCAAGGCTCATTTGTTGACCTATCAACAGAAAAAGGAAAGCTCATTGCTGAACCATTAGATGAGAAGGAGTTTTCTCTTGAACAATTGCTGGATGGTGTAACAGAACAAAACCTTCATGATGAAATTGATTTTGGCAATACAATCGGAAAGGAAATTTTCTAATGCCAGATACTTATGTTCCTGATCGTGGTGATGTGATATGGATGAGCTTAACCCCACAAGCTGGACACGAGCAAGCGGGAAGGCGTCCTGTTTTGGTACTTTCACCCAAAGCTTATAATCAAAAGGTGGGAATGGCAATATTATGTCCGATCACCAATCAAATAAAAGGATATCCTTTTGAAGTTGAAATTTCAACTGGCTATAAAGTGTCCGGAGTAGTTTTATCAGATCAGGTTAAGTGTCTTGATTGGAGAGTTCGTAAAGCAGAATTTATATGTAAACTCCCACAAGAAGAAATAATTGAGGTGTTGAAGAAACTGAATACTTTAATCAAAATTTAAAAAACAAAAAAGGAAAAAAACATGAGTAAATTAGCGCTAAAAGGAGGAACGCCAGTAACAAAAAATCTATTGGAAAAAACAGATTTAATCCGACGAAAAGATTTGGAACGACAATATTTATTGGAAGTTTACGACAGCGATGTCTGGGATGATTGGCCAGACGAAGAATCTATGGCAAAAACATTTCAGAAGGAGTGGGCTGAATTTAGTAAATCAAAATTTTGCGCACTGCTAACCAATGGAACTCACACGCTACAAGTTGCGCTGGAAACGCTGGATATTGGCGCTGGAGATGAAGTCATTGTGCCGGGGATAACCTGGCAGGCAACAGCCAGCGCTGTTTGTGATGTCAATGCTGTACCTGTGCTTGTTGATGTAGATGCGGAAACTTTGTGCATTGATCCAACCAAGATAGAAGAAAATATTACTTCGCGAACACGTGCAATTATACCAGTGCATCTGTATCATCGAATGGCAGATATGGATAAAATTCTACCAATAGCAAAAAAACACAACTTGGTTGTAATTGAAGACAGCGCCCACTCGCACGGTTCCCAGTGGGATAGAAAAGGAGCAGGAACGTTGGGTGATTTTGGTTCGTTCAGTTTCCAAAGCAGCAAATTGCTGAACGCTGGTGAAGGAGGTGCTTTACTCATGCAAAAGGAAGATTATTTTTGGAAAGTTGTCAGTCAGCGAAGTTGCGGCAGAGAATATAAAAAGGGAACCCATGTACACAGTGGAAATTATCGCATGACCAGTTTTCAAGCAGCAATCCTACGGGGACAGCTTGCTGCTTATCGCGAAAATGCAGCAATCATTGACCGAAATGGTCTGGCGCTTGATAGAGCTATTACCGATGCTCCGGGCGTAAAGCCGTTACGTCGTAATGAACATATCACCAGGCAGTGCGGTTATTCTTATGTTTTTCTGTATGATAAAGAAGAATTTGATGGGCTGAGCAGGGCTGATTTTCAGCGCGCGCTTGCGGCAGAATTGGGTGTTGAATTCGATGAAACTTACATCCCGCTTTCACACAGTGATTTATACACGCCGCACTTAAAAAAACGACACAAAATAAGTGAAGAATATTTGAAAGCCATTACGCCTTCTCGTTGGAATCTGCCTGTTGCTGATGATCTCTGGCAAAATCGCGCTATCGTTACACTGTGGCAATTTTATGGTTGTTTTCTGGAAAGAGCAAGTCTTTTAACAGACGCGATTGTAAAAATTTATGAGAATCGGGCGGAACTTTAAAAACACACAGAAGAAATGTTAAAAAAATCTGTTTGAGTTTTTGATCAGTGTGGAAAAATTCCAGGGCGAAGGTTATCCCATCACAAAGGAGTTGATTGAATTTATCTCAAATTATAAACTACCCAAGCTCAATGCTTTTTATGCCGCGCCGAACGCTAGTTCTTACCAGGAGAAAAAACATAATTTTTTCAAACTTGATTTATTTGATGAACCTTCTGACGTTATGAACAGCGAGGAAAAAGGGGATTTGATTTTCTGGATTAAAGATATTCAGGAAGAGTTGGGCGTAACTATTTTGATAATTGAACATGACATGAAAATGGTGATGGATATTTCTAATCGAATACTTGCTGTGAATTTCGGCAAGACAATAATAGAGGGCAAACCTGAAGAAGTTGCTACTCATCCTGAAGTATTGAAGGCTTATCTTAGTGAAGATGAGGACAAGAAAAATTAACACTCTAAAATTAGGAATTATTGTAGTCATTAACTACAAATAGCAAAAACACATAATTTTGCAAATTATAATAAAGAATAAAATTCCAAAAAATGATAGATATTGATAAAGATTATTTAAATAAAATTATCAAGCAAGCGCTTGACGAAGATATCGGTGATGGAGATGTAACGACTAATTGCATCATCCCGGAAACAGCAATCATAAAGGGAAAGTTTATTGCAAAAGAATCAGGTGTTATTGCTGGATTAAAGGTCGTGGAACAAACTTTCTTTCAGATTGATAGTAGGATTCACTTAACAGAAAATGTATCTGATGGTGAAAAGGTTGAAAAAGGAGTGGACATAGGAACTGTAGAAGGGCCGGGTAAAGCTATTCTTTGTGGAGAGCGTGTCGCATTGAATTTTTTACAAAGGATGTCCGGAATCGCAACGATAACAAGCCGTTTTGTTGATGCGGTACAAGGTACATCAGCAATTATTCTTGATACAAGAAAAACTGTTCCCGGATTACGTCTTTTGGACAAATGGGCGGTAAAAGTTGGCGGTGGACAAAATCATCGTATCGGCTTGTATGACATGGTATTAATTAAGGACAATCATATCACTGCAGCAGGAGGAATCACTCAAGCAATCGAACGTGTAAGAGACAGGGACGAGCGTAAACGCAAAATTGAAGTTGAGGTGAAGAATTTAGATGAATTACGTGATGCTTTGGAATTGAAGGTTGATCAAATTATGCTGGATAATATGACCTTGGAAGAAATGGAAAAAGCTGTTGCTTTTACTGCGAGACGCATTCCCCTCGAAGCATCCGGAAATGTGAATTTTGAGAATGTTGCTTCAATAGCACAAACAGGAGTGGATTCCATTTCAGTTGGTATGTTAACGCATTCGGTAAAAGCATTGGATATCAGTCTTTTATTAAGTCAGGAATTTATCTAATAAAGGGAACTATTTTTTGTCTGTTTTGTTTATTAAGGATTAAATGGTAAATTATTCCTCTATGATCACATTGGATAAAAAATTTTGAAGTAAACAGAATGTCAGTTGAAGAAATATATTTAGATCTGCAAAAAAAGTTGATTAATGTTGTTCCGGATTTGGAGTTAAGGTACAAGGCAGAACTCGCTTATAATATCAATGTGCTGAAGAAAGAAAAAAATGCAATCATATTAGGTCATAACTACATGGAACCGGCGCTATATCACTCCATCCCTGATTTCAAAGGTGATTCTTTGGAACTCAGCCGAAAAGCTGCGGAAACAGATATGGAGGTGATCGTTTTTTGTGGTGTTAAATTTATGGCAGAAACAGCAAAAATATTAAGTCCCGAAAAAACAGTATTATTGCCTGCGGAAAAGGCCGGATGTTCATTAGCAGAAAGTATCACTGCAGAAGATGTACGGAATTTAAAACAGCGTTTTCCCGGAGTCCCGGTGGTAACCTATGTGAATACATACGCCGATGTTAAAGCAGAATCTGATATTTGCTGCACGTCAGGTAACGCTTCAGCAGTTGTTGAATCACTCGGAACGGAAACGGTAATATTTATACCTGATGAATATCTTGCCAAAAATGTTGCCAGAGATACTGGAAAACATATCATATTTCCGTCGTTATTGCCGGATTCTAATTCTGAGGATGAAACGGATATTGATTATCAAATGATTGGCTGGAAAGGTCGATGTGAAGTTCATGAAAAATTTTCTGTTCAGGATATCGAAAATATCAGGAAACAATTTCCGGATGTAATCATTTTAGCCCATCCTGAATGCAGCCCCGAAGTAACTGCCGCCTCGGATTTCTCCGCGAGTACTTCTGCGATGATAAAATATGTTGAAGAAACTGCGGCACAACAATATTTATTGTTGACCGAATGTGCGATGGGTGACAATATCGCAGCAGCAAATCCGGAAAAAGAAATATTACGTCTATGCAGTGTGAGATGTCCACACATGAATGAAATTACCTTGGAAGACACGCTGAAGGCATTACAAGAAAATCGATATAAAATTGAAGTACCTGAAGATATCCGTATCCGTGCAGCTCGTTCTGTTGAACGGATGCTTCAAATTGGATAAATCAAGGAATTGATTAGAAAATTTTTATGAATGATTGTATAGAAACAGATGTTTTAGTCATTGGAAGTGGAATAGCTGGTTGCGTATCTGCCTTGCGATTAGCAGAGGCTGGAGTCAATGTAACTATTGTAACCAGAACGGAAATAGCTTCAGAGTCGAATACTTATGATGCTCAAGGGGGAATCATTTATTCCGGAGCAGATGATTCTCCGGAGATACTAAAAGAAGATATTATGCGTGCAGGTGCAGGATTTTGTAATCCAAAAGCCGTATCGATTCTGGTTGAACAAGGACCACCATTAGTAAAAGAAATATTAATTAAAAAATTGAAAATAAACTTTGATACGGATAAAAATGGGAGTCTCTCTTTAACCAGCGAAGGTAGCCATTCTATAGCCCGAATTCTTCATGTAGCTGATGCAACCGGGAAAGCTATTGAAGTGGAACTCATCAAGATTTTGAAAACAAAAAAAAATGTAACATTGCTAACTGGTCACACAGCCACTGATTTATTAACTCCTCATCATCATTCTCTCAATTGGCTCGCTGTTTATAAACCTCAATCCTGCGTTGGCGTTTATTTGTTGAATCAAAAACAGGGAAAGGTAATTCGCTGTATTGCGAAAAATACTATTTTGGCAACAGGTGGATTGGGTCAAATATATTTACGAACAACAAATCCGTCTGGATCGCGCGGCGATGGTATTGCCATGGCGTACCGAAGTGGTGCGAGAGTATTAAACAATGAGTTTATTCAATTTCATCCCACTACTTTTTTTGCTCGAAATGCGCCTCAATTTCTTATTTCAGAGGCAGTGAGGGGCGAAGGTGCTCGACTGGTTAATTTCGATGGCAAACCCTTTATGCAAAATTATGATCCTGAATGGAAAGACCTGGCACCTCGAGATGTTGTTTCAAGAAGTATTCACAATGAGATGCTCATTCACGATGTGCCGAATGTTTACCTTGACTTGTTTTCATATATTACTGCTGCAAAAATAAAAGATCATTTCCCAAACATTTATGAAAACTGTCTGTCTTTTGGTGTGGATATTACAAACACACTGGTTCCTGTTGTCCCGGCAGCACATTATGCTTGTGGTGGAGTATGGGTAGATGATTGGGGTCAAACGACGATTGCAAATTGTTATGCTGTTGGTGAAGTAGCATGTACCGGTGTCCATGGCGCTAACCGTCTTGCGAGCGCTTCTCTTTTGGAAGCTTTGGTTTGGGCAGATAGAGCTGCTCGACACATCATTGGGAATATATCAAATCAAAGCGTGCCAAATCCAATATTAATTCCACAGTGGAAAGATACTGGCGATGAAACTCCTGACCCGGCGCTGATCAGCCAGGACATGAGCAATATAAAACACATTATGTGGAATTATGTGGGTCTTATTAGAAACACACGTCGGCTTAAACGGGCATTACGCGAGTTACGTAATCTTGAAAATGAAATTGAAAGTTTTTACCGGGCGATTCGAGTAACGGATAGCCTGATTGGATTACGTAATGCTGTGCGAACAGCGATTATCGTTACGACAGCAGCCTGGGCAAATAAGACAAGTGTTGGATGCCACTACAGGGAAGATTAGTAATATTATGAATGATCAGTTGAACAAAAAGCCTTCGACTACGCTCAGGTGACCGAAGGGAATCCCTGTGGGGCTGAAGCAATCTTCTTAATGGGGAGCAAAGGCCATAGCCGTCAACCTAAGTGTCATTAGTTGTAAATTATCAATTAGTTATTGTTATTATGATCTCAGAACAAGTTGAAAATCCCGATTTATCGGGGGATTAACGATTTTTGATTTTAGAAGTTTTAATTCACCCGATCCACATTTTTCTGAGCATTACTGGGAGCATAGAGCCATCAATGTAAATATTTTCATTGATAGTCTCACCTTCGCAGCTCATAAATCGTTAATCCTTGTTCGTAAATCAGTTTCTTTCTTCAATTAATCAATGACACAACTGAATTATAATATTCAACTTACAGTATTTAGGTTGACGGCTATGGAGCAAAGGCCTGTGCCCAATTGGGTACGAACCATGATAACTCTTTAAAAATCAAACAAACTGATTTTGACAAAAGAGAACTTTTATGCTATTACACAAATTAATGATAATATTATTAGCTACGTGCGTTTTGTTTTTTGCTTGTGAGAAAAATGACAATCCGAAAGCATGGGGAGAAAAACTCGGCTTCCCCAAAGATAAAAAAGTATTAATCCTCCACGCAGACGATATGGGCATGTGCGCTGAGGCAAATGAAGCGGGGAGTTTGTTATTAGCGAAAGATCAAATCCAATCTGCCTCAATTATGGCACCTTGTCCGGGATTTGAAAAATTTGCTGAATGGTACAAAAATAATCCCAATGAAGATGTTGGACTTCATCTTACTTTAACCAGTGAATGGAAAGAATACCGTTGGGGACCGGTTTCAAATCCGGATGAAGTTTCCGGACTAATTGACCCGGAAGGTTTTATGTGGCATGAAGTACCGGGCGTAGTTCAAAATGCAACAGCCGAAGAAGTTGAAAAAGAAATTCGTGCCCAAATTGATAAGGCGATATCAGCGGGAATTAAACCCGGTCACATTGATACGCACATGGGGACATTGTACGCAAGTCTTGGCTTCACAAAAGCATATCTAAAAGTTGCCATGGAATATAATATTCCGGCGATGGTTATTGAATTTACCAAAGATGTTGTGGAAAAATTCCAGGGCCAAGGTTATCCCATCACAAAGGAGTTGATTGAATTTATCTCAAATTATACACTACCGAAGCTTGATGCTTTTTATGCCGCGCTAAACGGTAGTTCTTACCAGGAGAAAAAACAGAATTTTTTCAAACTTGTTCGTTCCCTTAAACCAGGGATCACAGAAATCATTTTTCATCCATCTGTTGAAAGTGACAATTTAAAGAGCATCACTAATTCCTGGCAGCAACGAGTCTGGGAAGCACAGATGTTTTCCGATCCAGAAGTAATTCAGTTTTTTAAAGATGAAGGCGTGTTGTTTACTAATTGGAAGGAGATGATGGAGCGGTTTAGGGAGCGTAGCTAATTTTAACCGCTAATCCACAAAAAAGACGGCGGACTTTTAGTTATGATAATTTCGCAAATTTTTAATTAGCGTAATTAGCGAAATTTGCGGTTCATTTTTTAGGTGGGGGTATGAAAAAAGTTTATTTATCAATGAATAGGAATAACTCATGAAGCGATTTAAAATATTAAGAGCAAGTTTCTTTATTCTTCTGCTCCTTTTTATTGTATCCGTTCAATAATACATGGTAACAACATACTCTATGCATAACATGTTTCGGCATGTTTTTGCTTAATAATTTGAGACAACGGTGGCAAATTATATGTTCC
>Ga0075123_10000582_pt1 | contig 18849 bp, 15 predicted proteins | sample AntAceMetag02UKX_FD_69808 | JGI IMG/M metagenome (GOLD analysis project Ga0075123, IMG submission 69808) | Saline lake microbial communities from Ace Lake, Antarctica - Antarctic Ace Lake Metagenome 02UKX | ecosystem: Environmental > Aquatic > Non-marine Saline and Alkaline > Saline | place... | reverse complement strand
GAGTTCTCTTGCGAGTCTTTGGTATTTGTCTGCCGCGGCTCGTCCTGCAATCAGCAGATAGGCGGCTTGCGACGTTTGCTCACGCCCAGCCAATGCCATCGCTCTTATCAGGGCGGCGAGACCTTTGAGCCTGAAATTGTTGGCGGCGAAGAGAAAGAATACGGGTTGATCTGTTTGCTTAATGTTGAGCTTTGCCGTGATTTGAGTGCGCAATTGGTCGATCTCTCGACTGTCAATGGGGCCATGCGGCTTGACGCCGTTAGATATGACAGTGACACGGCTGGAGTCGAGGCCGTAATGCTGCTCAAACTGTTTGGCGACATATTGCGAAAGCGCGACAATCGTCGGACCGTCCGGATCTTTGCAGAGCTTCTTTTCAGCTCGCAGCAGGATTGACCTTCGATAATTTGCAAACGCGGTCGCTTTTTTATACGCGGTGATGAATTTATTGTCGTAACTTGCGGCGTTGCGCACTACGGATTCGGCGTAAGTGCCGCCGCGAGGCTGATAGATATCGGCGAACCCAAAGGGCAAAACGCTGTGAACTATGTCGTAATGATTTTCATCCAGGAACTTTTTCAGCGCCTTTGCAAATGCGAAGTAACATGTGCGTTTGCGTGGATCGCCTTCGAACAGGATGTGAACGTTTGTTGCGGTGGCCTGGCCTCTTGCGGCAATGATGTCGACTTTGAGGCCGCTGGTTTCGAGTGTATGGGCAAGTTCAAGAACAGATCGCTCTGCACCGCCGAGTACGATGTTTGCCCGCTCTATTATTATGGCGACTTTTAATTGCATTTGAAAATTATAGTCTACGGCCCCGAGTCTGCAAAGGGAACAGTCCGCCCGTGCTTGACGTCGTGCCTGGCCATTCGGTTTGCCCTGTTCAATATTTTGCGGATAAAGTCCTTGTCCTTGCCCTGCAGCTTTGGACAGCCGGCGTAGACGCGGTAAAAGCGGAGCCTGTCCGTTCTTGAGAAACAGGCGCCCGGCGCCGAATAGAATAGCTGGGCGATGTCCTTTTTTCTGTATCGCTCGGCTAACAGGGCGGGCTTGAAGGCCCTCGCCAGGTCGATGAGATGGAATTGCCCGTTACCGCCATGAAATATATGCGAGAAATAAAGGTCGCGATGGCGAAAACCCGTTTCGTGAAATTTCTTTACAAAGGCAGCCAATCCGGCAATAAAATCCCTTCGCAATTTTAAATTCCCGGCCGTCTTGTCGGCTCCGAAGCACTCGGGCAACTCTCGCTCTATAGATTCGGCGTCGGTGATTTCCTCCATGATGACAAAACTTCTTCTTTCAAATAACACACCGTGATCCTGGCCAAATGCGACGGTCTGCGGTGCGCCGATACCTTCGGCCAACAGTTCCTTTGCAGGATAAAAATCGGCATATCCGCAGCTTATACGCGCTCGATGCGATAACCAGTTCTTCAGTTGTGTCATGACAGGAGGCCTGTTGTAGCGCTTGAGAAAAACGGTGGTCGGCGACGAAGGCGATTTGTCAATCTCAAATTGCAATCGGCTTCGAAAGCCCGCCATGTTCTTTTTCGCAAGATCTTTACCGCCTTGAAAAGAGAATACAGCGTCAATCGAAGTCAGCCCCAGGTTGCGAAAGGCTGTTTCGCAGGCCGGCTCAATATAAAAGCCTTTTGAAATTTCTCTAAATTCCTGTTCGCTCATGGCAGGCCAATTTTCTGAGGCGATTTTTCCAATAATTTCTTCGCGGCTTCGTAAACCATTTCTACAGTGACCGCCTGCATACAGAAATGCTCGGGCTCTGTGCAGTTCGGCTTGGCGCAGGGGGCGCAATGGACACGGCCAATCAGTTGAATTTCTTTTTCCCATCCGGTATCGGTCCACGCCGGGTCGTTGGGGCCGAAAATCGTGATAATCTTGCGGCCCAGTGCGATAGCGATATGGCGAGGACCCGTGTCGTTCGATACTACAAGATCAGCCTCGGCGAAAAGGGCTTTAAGTTCGCCAAGAGTAACTTGCTCTTGGGCCAGGTTGATGAGTTTGTGTTTGCAGAGATTGCATATCTGCCCGGCGGTTTTGCTCTCGAGTTCGTTAGCCACCACTGAAAGAACAACCGTTGCTCCGTAATTGTCAATGAGCCGATCGGCAAGCAGTGAGAATTTATCGGCAGGCCAGAACTTGCTTGGCCCGAATGCGCCGCCGGGTACAAGAATTACGAGAGGCCCTTCGCCCTCGAAAATCGCCGGCAGCTTTGCGCGAAGCTGCTCCTGGTCTTCGGGGTTGACGGAAAGTTCGAGTCCTCTTTCGCTCGTTGTGGCGCCGAGCCAGGAGGCGACAGCGAGATAGTAATCGATCATTGAAATGGGTCTGAACTTGCCGTCCGGCAGTTTCGGTGCGTGCAATCTGTCGGTCAGCAGCAATGATCGGCCGTCTCGGGCATAGCCTGTCCGAGATGGTATTGCCGCTAAGAAAACAGCTAAGGCCGCGGCGAACGAATTCTTGAAAAGTATCGCGCGTGTGAACCTGTGTTCTCTGAGAGTTGCGGTGATTTTCAGCGGATTGCCGGTGCTTGGTTCCAGCCAGGAATCATTGAACGTGCCCGGCGAAAGGATGCGACGAACTTCGGGTGCAGCGAGAAATGTTATCTTCGCGTACTCGAAATGCTTTCGTATTGCCCGCAGCGCCGGCGTAGAGAGAACGGCGTCTCCGAGCGGGGAAGGAAGCCAGATTACAATATTTTCGTCCTGCATCTTCTTCGATGTTTTCTCCGCGGCCCTGCGAGAAGTGTTATTTTCGTCCCTGCATCATGTAAAACGTCAGTGATAGTAATTGCAGGAGCCCCGTAAAGCCGATTGCAATCAAAATTGAGTTTTCCTGCCTCTCCGGCGATATCAACAGCCAAATAGTTACCAGCAGGCAGAACAATGCGATAATCTGAACAACCCCGGCCAGGAGACGCATCATAGAAAAGTCGCCGAACATCTCGGTTCGTTGCATTACTTTCAATTGCTCCAGAATGCCGGCGAGCATTTGCTCGACGCCTTGAGGCGGTAAATTCGTTTCAGTCTCGACAGGCAACTGTTGTGGCGGCTCAACTGTGATTACCTCCGCTTTGGTTTGCACAGGGGCCACAGGGGCCTTCATCCTGGGTTTCGGTTTCGAATTGTCCTGTATCTGATGGAAAATGTGTGAAGTGGAACGGTGATGTTTCTTTATGATATTTACCGCCTCCTTAATATTTACGGCACGATAATCGGGCTTTACTTTGAGACCTCTGGAGTCCCTCTGACGTGAAAGATGACTTACCATCACCGTTCTGCAACCGGCTCGCAGCCCCGCCTCGACGTCTCTCTCGCTGTCGCCTATAAGCCATGAATGCCTCAGGTCTATATCCATCTGTTCGGCAGCGGTCAGCAGCATCCCGGGATTGGGTTTTCGACTGTCGCTTTCTTTGCGATATTTCTCGATGACTCCGTCCGGATGATGAGGGCAATAATATATGCGATCGAGCGATGCGCCCTTTTCGGCGAGCAGTTGTTTCAATCGATCATGAATCCGGGCGAGGACTTTTTCGGTGATGATGCCGCGTGCAACAGCGGACTGGTTCGAGACGACGACGAGTTTATAGCCCATTGCCTTTAGTTCAATCAGCGCCTGCGGCACGCCGGCAAGCAGCTTGACCTGGTCGGGGCTGTTGATATAGCCCGGATCCTCAATTAATGTATCGTCGCGATCCAGAAATATTGCTCTATTGGCCATATTGTGGTTTGTTCTTAATCCTGTTCTTCGCAGATGCTCTGTTCGACAAGATCACAAATTATATGATAAGCAAGCTGATGAATTTCCTGGCTGCGGGCTGTTGATTCGTTTTCGGCGCAAAGACAGATGTCGGCTATCTGCTCGAGTTTACTCCCCGCCGTGCCGGTAAAGGCCAGAACCGACGCCCCCTTTTCTTTTGCCAATTCGCCGGCTGCGAGAATATTTGCCGACGAGCCGCTTGTGGAAATCGCCCAGAGGATGTCACCTTTGTTGACAAGCGCCTCGACCTGCCTGGCAAATACCTTTTCGTAACTATAATCGTTCGAGATCGAGGATATGACCGACGTGTCCGTAGTCAGTGCGACCGCCGGCAGCGCCCTTCGCTCGCGTGTGAACCTGCCGACGAGTTCGCCGGCGATATGCTGAGCATCGGCGGCTGAGCCGCCGTTTCCGCAGATGTAAATCCTGCCATTTTGTCTGAAGGTCTTTATAATCGCCTCGGCGGCGGCGGCGATTGTTTCAATGCCGCAGCTCTGGAGCTGAGCGACCATTTTAGTGTGTGCCTCGATTGTTTCGACAATCCGCTTGTTCAAAATACCAATCCTTTTTATGTGGTTTCCAGCGACCTTATCTTCTCGATTGTTGCGGTCGAGCTTTTGCCTTCGACAAGCGGCGCAAGAACGACCCTGCCGCCGTAAGACTGGATGAAATCCTGACCGATGACTCCCTTTTGCTCCCAGTCCTGTCCCTTTACGAGTATATCGGGCTTTACCTGTTTGATCAGGTTCAGCGGGTCCGGCTCATCGAAAATAGCGATGTAGTCGACTGTTTCGAGAGCGGCCAGGACTGCGGCCCTGTCGTACTGGTTGTTGATCGGACGCTGGGGTCCCTTTATAGCCTTGACCGAACTGTCGCTGTTGAGCCCGAGGACGACAATGTTTCCCTGCGCCTTGCAGAATTTCAGGAACTCGATATGGCCTATGTGGACGACATCAAAACAGCCGTTCGTGAAAACTATAGTCTCTTTTTGTCTTCGGCGCCAGTCGAGTTCGGCGATAAGGGAATCGGTCTCGCGAATCTTGCCGCGTTCGGTGCGATTTTCCGCGACTACTTCGTTTATAACCTCTTCGATACTCACCGACTGATCGCCGAATTTTTCCACTTCGAGTCCGCCGGTTATGTTAGCCAACTGTACTGCTGTTTGGTAGTCACAGCCGGCTGCAAGGGCGACTGCAAGGGTGGAAAGGACCATGTCCCCGGCGCCGGTGACGTCGTAAACGTTACGAGGTCGTGTTCTTATCAACTCCTTCGTATCTTCGGTTGCAAGGTACGCCCCGGTTTTGTCGAGCGTAATCACAACGGCATCGAGATCAAGTGTCGAGGCCAGTTCTTTTGCAGCTCTGGCATAGTCGGCTTCGTCTTTCATTTCGAAACCGACGGCCGTTGAAGCTTCGGTGCGATTGGGCGTTATCAACGTTGCTCCGGCGTACTTGGAGTAGTCGCTGCTCAGGCACGGGTCAATAAGGACTTTAATGCCTGCGTCTTTGGCCAATTTGATCATTTCCTGGCAGACAGCCGGGGCAAGCAAACCTTTGTCATAGTCTTGCAGGCAGACGAGGGTGACATGTTTGAGTTGCTCTTTGTAAAGCTTCAAAATCTGTTGGCACTGCTCGTCGGAGAGCGGTTCGGTCGATTCCTCGTCCATTCTGAACAACTGCTGCTGATGGCGATGTTGGGCGAGGCCTATGAGGCGTTGCTTACTGATGGTGGGATGCGATTGGACCGAAAGCAGACCGGAGGGGTCGGCGCCCATCTCGGTTAACATTTCTGTAACGATTTTACCGTTGCTGTCCTGTCCGAGCACACCGAGGCAGAAAGGTGACGCGCCAAGGGCTGCGAGATCACGGGCGACCGAGCCTGCGCCGCCACAGCCGTATTCGGTCTTGGTGATCTTGAGCACAGGTACGGGGGCCTCGGGGCTGATTCTCAGGGCGTCGCCGTAGATGTAGACGTTGAGCATGAAATCGCCGACCACGAGAATCTTCGGCGAGCCGAGGTTTGTTACCGTTTTTAGCAGCTTTTCGTACATTTCAAGTTCTCTTGTGCCTGTCCTTTTTGCTTTTTCGCAATTCTACCCTGCAAAGCGTCTTCAATCAAGGCCCTTAATTTATCGTCTCCCGCGGTGAACTTAATCTCAATCGGCAGGTATGCGAAAGGGATGTCCTTTTGAATCTGGCCCTGCAGTGCGGTCTTGGTCCAGTCCTTGTGAGTTGTCAGTATAAGCTCAGCCCCGAGATATTTTGCTTCTTCGTATATGTCGGCCATATCGTCTTCGGTATAGTGATAATGATCGTTGTAAAATTTTGAGCCGAGTAGTTGCATACCGAGCTTCTCGATTGTACTCAGGAACGCCTGAGGATTTCCTATCCCGCAGAATGCGAAGACCCTTTTTCCCTCAAGCTCTTCGAGTGTGAGCTTTTGGCGCCCAACCGATTTTGCACAAATCGGTGCATGTATTGACTTGGCAATTGTAAGTTTCGCATTAATGTTAAGCAGTTCATGCTCAATCCTGACAAGTTCACCTTCACCCACCTGGTCGGACCTGGTGATAATAACAGCGTCCGCTCTTTTGAGCGCGCATAAAGATTCTCTGAGCAAACCGGCCGGCAGAAGTTTTCCGTACCCGAAGGGACAGGTCGCGTCAATCGCAATGATGTCGAGATCTCGACGCAAGCGGCGATGCTGAAATCCGTCGTCCATTACCAATACCTGCGTTGCGAATTTGCTTACGGCTTCGGCTGCGCCTGCGACGCGGTCGGGATTGACTACTACTTTTACGTTGGGGCAGCTTTTGACAAGGATGGCGGGCTCGTCGTAGAAGATGCCCTTCTTGCTCTTGTAGCCGCGAGTAAGGATCGCGGTTGCAATTTTCTTTTCACCTAACAGGTTGCAGAGCCAGATTACGAGCGGCGTCTTTCCCGTTCCACCGGCGGTGATGTTGCCGATGCTCATGACTACAGCATCGGCGGCGTGCGATTTTAGACAGCCTTTCGAATACAAGAAGTTGCGAAGTTTAACAGCTCCCAGGTAACAGTACGACAAGTCCGTTAAGAGGAGGCGCAAAAGGGGCGCTGCCAAATGGCTGGTCTTTCCGGAAACAATTTTGCGCCATACTTCGTGCTTCAATGCCGGATATCCGAAAAAACTCACTAACAGATACGCAAACACAAATTAGCAGCTAAGATTCAAAAAGCAAAAGTAGTGCGCCGGTCTGTGGCTCCTGTGTTTGCATTCTAACCTTTGATCTTCTCTATGATCGCATCAGCCATTTCGCTGGTTCCGACAGCAGTCGGGTCGTCGCGGTCCGGCTTCATATCGTAGGTGACATCCTTGCCCTCGGCAATCACTGCCGCCACAGCATTTTCGAGTTTGTCGGCCTCGGCCTTTTTATTCAGGTGCCGCAGCATCATTACTGCGCTTAGTATCAGTGCCGTAGGATTGACCTTGTTGAGGCCTTTGTATTTCGGTGCGCTTCCGTGGGTAGCCTCGAATGTCGCGCCCTTATCGCCTACATTGGCGCCGGGTGCGACGCCAAGGCCGCCGACCAGGCCGGCGCAGAGGTCGCTGATTATATCGCCGTAAAGATTGGGCAGGACGATCACGTCGTAAAGCTCGGGCTTTTGAATCAACTGCATACACATATTGTCGACGATACGATCCTCGAATTCGATATCGGGATATTCCCTGGCGACGTCCCGGCTTACTTCGAGCCACAGACCGTCGGAATATTTCATAATATTTGCCTTGTGAACGGAAGTGACTTTTTTCCGTTCGAGTTTGCGGGCGTAATCAAAGGCGAAGCGAACTATTCGCTGCGTGGCGGTGACGGAAATCGGCTTGATGCTTACGCCGGAATCGGGAGTGATTTTGCGGTCGCTGTGTTTGTTCAGCCAGTCGATCATTTCAGTCGTGTCGTCTTTGCCCTTTTCGAATTCAATGCCTGCGTATAGGTCTTCGGTGTTCTCACGGACGACCACAAGGTCGATGTTTTCGTATCTGCTTCGCACGCCCTCGTAGCTCTTGCAGGGCCTTAAACAGGCGTACAAATCCAGTGCTTGGCGCAGGTAAACATTAATACTCCGAAAGCCTTTGCCGACCGGCGTAGTAATCGGGGCTTTCAACGCGACGCCGTTTTTCTTAACCGATTCGAGAGTAGCGTCGGGGATCGGGGTTCCCAGCCGTTCCATTACGCCCACACCTGCTTCGGCGACTTCCCAGTTAATATCTGCACCAGTGGCGTCGACGCACCTGCGCGTAGCCTCGGCAATTTCCGGCCCAATCCCGTCACCTGTTATCAAAGTTACATTCACCATACGTCCTGTGCTCCTAATTCGTTAACAAAACGCCTATCCTATCGGCAAATCAATGATGTGTCAACGATAAGGTTGGTTTTCAAGAATATGGCGGCATATTCACTATATCAGCGGCAGAAAAAAGTGGTTGCAAAAATGCGGAAAGATTGAAGAATGGGGTCAGAGTATGAGTCTGCGTGTTGGTTCAAGGTATTATAGAAGGAGGTTTTTATGAGGCGTCGTGATTTTTTGAAGGTTTTGGGTGGTGGTGCGGTTGCCTGGTGCGTGCCGGGGAGTGCAAAGGTTGAAGACCCGTTTGCTTTTGCCAGGCTCGCTGAAAAGCCGAACGTTATTATTCTGCTTGCCGATGATCTTGGTTATGGGGATGTTGGGTGTTATGGTAATAAGATTATCAATACGCCGAATATCGATGCTTTGGCTAAGGGGGGGGTGAGGTTTACGGATTTTCATTCGAATGGTCCGATGTGTACTCCCACGCGGGCAGCACTTTTGACGGGTCGCTATCAACAGCGCAGCGGGCTGGAGAGTGTGCTGGGAGTCAGAGGCAATGCGGATACGGGGATGTCCCCGAAGGAAGTCACTTTCGCCGAGGTACTCGGGCCGGCGGGGTATGCGACTGGTATGTTTGGCAAGTGGCATCTCGGTTACAGCGTTCCTTACAACCCTGTAACGCAGGGCTTCGATAGTTTTCGCGGCTTTCTTGCGGGCGGGCTGGATTATCATTCGCACGTCAACCGCTCGGGCCATGCTGACTGGTGGCATGATAATGAGTTGAAGCCGGAAGAGGGATATACTACCGAACTGCTTACCAAATACAGCGTTAAGTTTATCGATCAGAATAAGGATAAGCCGTTTTGTCTTTATGTACCATATCAGGCGGTTCATTTTCCTTTTCAGGGGCCGAAGGACAAGGCCGACCGGAAAGTGGGGGGTGATTACTGGTCGAAGGCGAAGTACGGCAGCAGGTATGAACCTGTTGCGGACCGCAAGGCCGCGTATAAGGAGATGGTGGAATCGCTGGATGCGAGTGTTGGTAGAATTGTTGGGATGGTGCGGAAACTTGGTCTTGAAAAGAAGACACTTATTTTCTTCACTTCGGATAACGGGGGATACAGTTGGGTCGGCAGCAACAAGCCTTGTTCGGGGCAGAAGGGTTCGCTGCTTGAAGGCGGGCACCGGGTTCCGGCGATTGCGTATTGGCCCGGAAAGATCAAGGCCGGGACGGTGACAGATGCTACGGCGATGACTATGGATTTGTATTTGACGATGGCGCACATGGCTATGGCTCGAATACCGAAAGGTTTGAAAATGGATGGGACGACGCTTTTGCCGCTTATGCAGCATGGGCAAAAGCTGCCGAAGCGGTCGTTGTTCTGGCGTAAGGGTAAGGCGTGGGCGGTGCGGAAGGGCCCCTGGAAACTGCTGAAGACAAAAGGTAATCTGCAACTGTACAATCTGTCCGAGGATATTGGTGAAACGACGGATCTTTCTGCGAAGAAACCGGAATTGGTCAAGGCAATGCATTTGGAATTTTTAGCCTGGGAGAAGGACGTTACCAAAGGCGTGAAGTGGATTAAGAAGTAGGACTGTTTAGATTTTTTCTGGAGCGATCTGGTATGAGTGAACGCAGTTATACGCGACGCGGTTTTTTGAAAACTATCGGATACGGTGCGGCTTCGGCGGGCGTTTTTTCGGTTGTGCCGGGATGTGCGGGTACAAACCAGAACAAAGAACGGCCTAACATTATTTTTATTTTGGCCGATGACCTTGGTTATGGCGACTTGGGCTGTTATGGCCAAAAGGTTATTAAGACGCCTAATCTGGATCGGATGGCGGCCGAAGGGATGCGTTTTACGCAGCATTATGCGGGCAGTACGGTTTGTGCGCCTTCTCGGTGCAGCCTGATGACGGGCCAGCATACGGGTCACTGCCGGGTGCGCGGGAATTCGCGTGGGATATTGCTTGAGCCGGAGGATGTTACTGTCGCCGAAGTGCTCAGGGACGCGGGTTATGTCACGGGTATGATCGGCAAGTGGGGCGTCGGGCATCCGCCGCCTATTGGCGATCCTGAGCGCAACGGATTCGACTACTTCTTTGGTTATCTCAATATGATGCATGCGCATAATTACTATCCTCATTTTCTGGTGCGCAACGATAAGGAGGCGCCGCTCAAGAATGTTGTGCCGAAGCCGGGCAAGGCGGGGCAGGGGGTTGCGACGGAGAAGGTGGAGTATAGTCACGATTTGTTTGCGGCCGATGCGCTGGAGTTTGTGGAGCGTAATAAGGATAAGACTTTCTTTTTGTATCTGCCGTTTACTATTCCGCATACCAACAATGAAGCCGACAGGGCGGTGGGGGACGGTATGGAGGTGCCGGATTACGGGATTTACACCGACAGGGAGTGGCCCAATCCGAAGAAGGGTCATGCTGCGATGATTACCCGGATGGACCGGGATATTGGGAGGCTGCTGGCGAAGCTGAAAGAACTTGGTATTGACGAGGATACGTTGGTGATTTTTTCGAGTGATAATGGGCCGCATAGTGAGGGTGGGGCGGAGCCGGCGTTTTTCGATAGTAATGGGCCGCTCAAGGGGCAAAAGCGTGATCTTTACGAAGGAGGGATTCGAGTGCCGTTGATTGCGCGCTGGCCGAGGAGGATCAAGGCGAATAGTGTTAGCGAGCATGTGTCGGCGTTTTGGGATTTTCTACCTACGTGCGCCGAGATTGCGGGCGCGAACGCGCCTGAGGGTACGGACGGGATATCTTATTTGCCGACGCTTTTGGGTGGGTCGCAGGAGGAGCATGAGTTTCTTTACTGGGAGTTTTACGAGCGGGGGGGTAAGCAGGCGGTGCGGATGGGGGATTGGAAGGCTGTTCGGCTGGAGGTGAAGAAGAATCCGGATGGGCCTTTGGAGCTTTATAACCTCGCGGATGATCTGGGTGAGCAGCGGAACATTGCCGCCGAGCATCCGGGGATGGTTGCAAAGATGAAGGCCTATATGAAAGCCGCTCGGACGGAAACGGAGAAGTATACGTTCCAGAAGAAGGCGAAGATGTAACGCAGGAAATTGGTAAGATGGTGGAGTGATAAACGGCGACGAATCTTAAAAGTTGGAGAACTGATATGAAGAATCGCATATTAATTGTCTTGGCCTGTTCATTGGCGGGCAACATAGGTTTGCTCTCTGCAAGCTGGCACCGGAAGGTCGAATATCAAAGGCTAAAAGAAGTGGCTGTGGAGGAATACTATTACGCAAAAGCAGAAGCTGAGAAGAAGTACATTCTAAAGCCAGAGCATGGCCTTAAGTTTCTTGACGACAGCAACTCGTTCGAGTTATATGCCAAGAGCGGCTATTCTCACCGCAAGTCTCCAGAACTGGGGGACTATTATGGTAAGCGCATTGGTCATGTTGGGACTATTGATACAAGCGACTTCTACTATCCTCACAGAGCACGTTTGGGATCGGAAGAAATGCCCGTAAGCCAGAAGATACTTCTGCTCTTTTGTTTGCAAATAATCGAACAAGGCAACTTCATCTACGGAGATTTCTCGCCGTGTGGTGATAATGCTGCGATTGGATTTTTGCAGCATCCTGCGGGTGCTGTGATTCTCGTAGTTGCCGAACATAGCAAAGACCGTTATTGTGTCAGTACCGCAATGCAGATTCACAGCAGCGTTTTACAAAGTGGTAGTACGGGCGGACCTGATTTGTTCAACTTACCCAGAAGTGACTCCGGTTTCTTTGTGCCTACTCACATAAAATCCCTACGTGCAAAACGAGCAGCCAGAAGGAGAATTGGCCAAGAGTAATTACATGGTTCTGCAGGAAGTTGATATGTGAATATCGGGCTGCCGGGTAGGTCCCGGTAAAGTGGTTTGGGTAGTGTAACGGTTCGGGCTCACCTTCTTTAGTTTCCGTAAATGTGCTAATGTTTTTTTTATAGTTAGTATTATGGGTGGCGAATGGGGGGGTAAAAGGAATTGCGGAGACTTAAAAAGGGATGGGGCGGATTGTTCATTGTTCGTTGTTGGTTGGTGGTGGTAGGGGAAAAAAGCCCGCCCAGAGAAAAGTCATGAGGGAGTTAAAAGGTTTTCAAATGAATATGTCAGATATCCCAATACACAAACTCAAGAAAAGCAAAGACTTGTTTAACAGGAACGGCATTAGCCGGTTTCAATCAGGCGAGTGATCGTTTCAAGATCGACCTGTTCAAGCGAGTCACAAATAAGGTCGCTGCCGGAGAGGTTAGCGGCGTCCGTAGTATTGGTCACAGCAATGCACTTGGCCCCGGCGGCCTTTGCTGCCTGAACGCCGTTGGGAGCATCCTCGATAACGACGCAGTTTTTCGGCTCGATCCCCATACGTTCTGCGGCTAACAAAAAAAGCTCCGGATGCGGTTTCTTGTTTTTGACCTCGCTGCCCGTGATATAAACCATGCTTTCATAGGGGATTTTCGCGGATTTCAAAACAGCCTCAGATTTCTCTCTCGTACTCGATGTAGCAATCGCGACGCTGAAATCATCTGCTTTCATCGCTTCGTGCATCAACTCCAGGACACCGGCAAAGGCTGGCAAAGGCTCCTGCTTCAATAGCTTAAGAAAGTTTACCTGTCGAACTTCGGTTGCCTCCGCGACCTGCTCGTCTGTAAATTCGACTCCGTGAACAGCAGCGGCGGCCTTGACATACGCCTCGGCCCCTCGTCCGATACCCGCTTCGAAATCCTCGCGTTTTACCCCTTTGACACCGAACAAATCCTCGAACATCTGTATCGAAGCCTGGGCATTGACGCCCTCGGTATCGGCGATTACGCCGTCAACATCGAAAATCAAACCATAAGCTTTTGTCATAAAGCTAATTTACCGATTGTTAAAAGTTAGCGAGAGTTTCATGCGGGGCCGATTCTGCGCGGCCCACAGTTTCAGCAGGGACATCATCAATGTGTCACCACCCGTGACTCCTTCATAGTGATCATACTTGGAGTTGGCCTTCGGCAGCGGCGAGCCGTCACCCAGGAATAGCTGGACCGCTTTTTGTCCGAAGTGGTCGGCGCGGGCGAGAAATTTCCTGTTACCGGTCAATTCGTACGCATTCAGCATGAGCCAGATCGTGCTACCGAATGCGCCGGGGCGCACTGCGTTGGTCATATCCATGTCATGGTCAAGGTATGCGTCGGTGGTATCGATTATCAAACGCCGATAGCGCCGGTCTTTGACATGCCGATACCGCAGCATACAAATGTTAGCCACCCCTGCGTCTGAACCGTTCAAACGTCCGCTGTAAGCGCCATGGGGATTTGGCTTGAGTGTATCAACCTCCACATTATTCAGGAAACCTTTGCCATCAGGTGTCAGGTCATGCCGGCAGTTGAGAAAGACCTCATCGGTCCGCGAAGCGCACGCCCGCATTCTCTCGGCCGTATCTGCAGGCACCTTCGCCGCTCCGTCCCACAGGTCAACTGCCAATGAGATACTGCTGAAAGGCCACGCAATCTTACCTTCGGATACGGCGGGGATGATACCCGACTTCGCGCTGCGATGCTTCTCGAAATGCGCCACAACCGTATCGATCGCCTTGGCAAAGACGGGCTCCCTGGTCCGCTTATAAGCCTCGGCCCAGACCGCAATGTAAAAGCCGCCGTGACGGGGAAATTCCGAGCCGGAAAACGTGCGGTGATCGGTGTAAACGGCATGACGGGAAAAGTGACCCGTCTGGTGGTCGTGTATCTGGTGCTCCCACAAACCGGCGGCAAATTTCCTGCACGCCTCGGGCGCCAACTCGAACGATTTTTCCCATAGCACCCACGCCCTGCAATACTCGTGCGTGATACATTCCAGCAGAATCCCGCCGTTATGAAGGTTGGGCTTCCAGACGATAGTCTCGGTGTTGAAATCCCACCCCATGTGCTCGCCCCACGGCAGCAATCCTGTGACCGGGCTCTGGCACCGCTCGAGAAACCATTTGAGAGTTCTGTCGGCCTGGCGGGCGTAGTCGATGTTACCGGTTATTTTAGTCAGTGCATACAAGACCTGATACAAATCTTCGTCGTGCTGGGGATTTGCGCCTTTGAAGATGCGGTCGCGATTACGAATGCCCCAGTTGTCCCAGTCGTCGAGGCGTATCTGCCAGAGCTTCTTCTGCTCGGCTTCCGAGAACATTTTAAAGGTCTTGCGGTCGAGCAGGGTAGCGAAAAGCGGCGAATGCTCAAGGCCGTACTTGTCCCGACCGACCGCGAGCATAGTGTCGGCGTAATCCTTTACGATACGCAAATAGTCGGGTGATTGGGTGTCTGTTCTTCGCGTTTTCCTGTTGCCTTCGAGCCAGGGACACTGCTCTAATTCTATCATTGCCGCCGCCGCCCAAAGTAGCGGCGCCTGCCCGTGCTCGTCACCGGTCTTGCGCGGACGACCCAAATACTTCTCAGCGGTTGTACGACCGCTCGTGCCAACGCAGACCTCCTTCAATCGCCCCTGCGAATCGACATAATTGGCCAGTGCAAGCCATCCTCGCTCGGCGGCCTTTCGATAAGGCTCTTCAGGCAGCCAACCTTCGCGCACTCCCGTAGCCAGGGCAAAAACAATCATAGCCGTACCCGACGTCTCCGGCCACGCATCGGGCATGTCAATGAGTTGACGCCACGCGCCTTCGTCGTTCTGGTAATCGAGCAGGCCTTTCATCTGCTTGCGATACACGTGCATCAATCGCCCTCCGAACACAGCCTCCGAGTCATACTGCGGATGGTCTGTCGGTGCAGCCAGCAGCAGTTCGGCCATAGCCGCAGCTCCCCAGCCATTGCCCCTTCCCCAAAAGAACGGGGCCTTTCCCGCTTTATGGTGAAACAGTCCGTTAGGTTGGGCAAGCTTATCGATATGCGATTGTAGTGATTTTATACCACGGTCGGCATAGTCGAGATCGCCGAGGTGCTTATATGCCAGCCCCTGCAAAGTCCCCATGCCGTACATGTCATCGACCATAAAACGCGTGTATCCCGGCAGCCCGTCAGGGCGGGCGTTTGCATACTGCTCGTCGGCATACTTCTTCGCCAGTGCCAGGTAATCGCGATTGCCCGTCTGGGCGTACAATTCAAAAGCCACAAATCCGAACCAGTGGGCAACTACCCCCGCACCCTGATGATTATTGCGCTCGTTGATTTTATCGCCCGTCAGATACGCCGCATACGCTGCTTCGACTTTGTTGCGAAAACTTGCATCACCGGTGACCTTGCCAAATTTTAACACCCCATACGCGCAGCAAACGTTCTGATAGTTAATGCTGCCCATCTGATTCTCAACGGTAAAGGCGGCGGCCAACTTACCGATTTCTTGAGGCGATATCCCCGCAGGCCATTTACTGGAAGACGCCCATGATACACCCGCTAAAGCACAGATCCATAAGACCAGCATCACTCGAAAACGCAGAGGCAGGTTTTTCATGGCATTTACTCCTTCAAAGCATTATGCATGTTCTCTTTTCATCAAATATGAGTTCAGATGGCAAAAAGATAATAACATTTTTGCATTTTTTGTGCCAGGCTTTAATTCGGCGCGCATTTATAACGGTGATGATAGTTTGTTTTGGTTAGGAATTGCGTGAAAGCTTACTGCGAAGCTCAATCGGATACACGAGCGATTTGGTTCGGTGGCGTTTTTCGTGCGCAAAGGATGGCCGTGGATCTACTCGACCCACGGCCGGTTGTTACTTGATGAACGTTAGCAATTAAGAGTCCTTTTCACATATATGTCCTCCGACATTGCTATTTATCAGCCCTGATCTCCGCCCTCTTCTCGTCGATCTTTTGCTTTATGAATTCGCTTGTCCGCCCGAAGACATCCTTACCCATGCCAAGGGCCTTGTGCATTCCTGAATTGAAAGATTGGGCGAATTCGTCGGATTTGAAAGCCGATGAAAAAGCCGAGGAAGCAAACGTTCTTTCGGAGTCAAAATCGGTATGGCCTTCCGGCACGGGTGCAAGACAATAAATCGCAGTTGCAAATCCCGCAAAGTAAACTACCAGCGAAAAGATAAACCTACTTCTCCACCCTCTCATAATCGCATCTCCCTTTCCATCCGTTAATCTTGTCGGCCGCCCCCCCCGGGCTCGGCCGCTTTTCTTTGCCTCTACATAAATATATACGATACGAAAATCCAGGATGCAAACGCAAAAGCGATTAAATAAAAATTTGTATTAATGAACAAATCCCAACCGCGAAAGTACCCTGAAAACGCGCTATTCTAAGCCGACTTTTTTTCAGGGCCAAAACCTTTTCCCCGTCCTCTCGCTACGCTTTTGCTTGCGTAAGCACAAAAAACAAAAGGCCGAGAAGAAAAACTTATCGGCCTCTAAAAATACAGGATTGGCTGATTTAAAATTTCATGATCTGCGAAAAACATTCTGCTCTTTGCTTGCTCAGAATGGCGTCTCGACAGCCGTAACACAAAGATTGCTGGAGCACTCTTCGCCAACCCTGACAAATAAGGTGTATACAAATGTTGACCCCGTGCTCCGTCATTCCATCAATGAATTACCTATACTGAATACAAAAATACCTTTCCCAGAGCTTACCTTTTACAATTGTTTATTGTATCATGAGTGTAAATAATCATTGCAACTGAAAGGATATTATTGTGCCTTACAATATAAGAATAGTTAGCACGTATCCGCCGCGAAGATGTGGGATAGGCACATTTTCGCGTGACCTGGCCAGTGCACTTGAACATTTTACAGGTGAAGTTGGCCACATAAGAGTTGCAGCAATCGATAAAAATAACGGACCATATAGTATTCCTGTTGACCTTGTTATTGACCAGTACAACTCAGAATCCTGGAATCTTGCCATTAAAAACATAATAACCAGGGCAAATGAAAGTACAAACCCGACCATTGTTATATTGCAGCACGAATATGGCCTTGATCCTGAGAAAAATGGAGAGGATAGCAAAGGAACGAATTTTGTAGATATGGCAAAAGCGTTTAGCGGTCAGGGGTTCACTGCTCTGGTTTACCTTCACACTGTACTCGACGAGCCGAATGACCATCAAAAGAAAACATTACAGGAACTTGCTAAATTTAGCGACGGCCTTATTCTGACCTCAGAAAGTGCTATCGAAACACTGGAATCATCAACTTATAAAATCGACCATTTAAAGCTCAAGCACATTGACCACGGAATCAGGATGCAACATCCTTCTGAATATGACCGATTAGCAGTCAAAGAAAAATACGGCTTGAAAGACTTCTTTCTTGTTACCACACTTGGATTATTGTCCCCTGATAAAGGAATTCAGTATAGCATTAGAGCCTTTGGAAGGTTTTTGGAACAGTTCTGTACAGACAGTCAAAGGGAACGAATAGTGTATTTGATTACAGGTCAATGCCATCCGGATTTTGTCCGAGCAGCCGAAGGCAGAGGATACCGAGCATATCACGCAACACTGACTAAAGCATTGGAAGAGTCCAAAGTGAAATGGTGCAAAGCCAAAGAGTTAGCAGGTCTTGATTTTAAACAGTATGATATTGTCTTTCTCGACGCCTTTTTGGATGAAAGTACTCTCTTGGAATTTTATGGTGCGACTAACGTTATGGTGCTTCCTTATCTGAATATGTTTCAGACATCAAGCGGTATATTAGCTGATACTTTGGGCTCCAGTAGAGTTGCAATAGCGACAAAATTTCGTTGTGCGATGGAACTCATTCATTCAAACAAACCTTGTCCAAGTGGCCTTGTCATTGGCAGATATGCCAGAGGTATTTTGGTCGATGCTGGGAAAGCTTCGGTGGAACAAATAGCCGGAGCACTTGATTTGTTAGTCTTTAACCAAAATAAACGCATTGCGATGGAAAAGGAAGCACACCAGAGGGGCTTCCAGATGCAGTGGAATAACAGCGATTGGGCATTACTGCAACATATTAAGTTTATCAGGGAAGAAAAAGAATTGCTTACAGGAAGAGCGGAGATATTCACAAGAGAATAAAGTTCTATCTATTAATGCAGCCTGTTTGTTTCTAATGCGGCTACAAGTGGCCTGATAGGTACATTTATTCGTACGATAAATCAACCAGATAGAGGCCATTGACGAAAAGGGTATGGATCGGGTTTCGAATTTCTGTGTTAATAGGCTTTTTTGTCTGGCTTCAAAGAGTAGATGGTGTCGAAGGGTTCATTGCAGCTATATTTCAGGCATCTGAATCTTTGTGGTCTTTATTATGTTCTTGTTCAGGCTCAGGAGGTAGTATCTCTCCCAAAGACGCATCCACTTGCAGATCATATGTGAAAGCAATCCGAGCGATGTGAATTCCCAATAGGGCTCGCAACTCACCAAGTGTGCAGTAGAGTTGAGCTTGGTAAGGCCCCCCATAACCTGCGCTTGGGGATTGATTCTCATCCAGAAACTTGCGACAGGCAGCCTGCATAGCTCGAAGGATTTTTCTCAGAAGAGAGTCCGTAGAAAGAGCCTCTATGTCGCGGGTAAGCCGCTCACTTATATCAAGGATGGACTGAACGATGAACGAGCCGATCTCTTTGTCATATGGATAGTGGAGAGCCCGCTGACCTGCAAGATACAACAATAGTTGCTATGCCTTGCCCCGTTCATCTACTGGTGGCTTCCAACTGATTCCACCAGTAGAGGTTAAAATGCCTGTCAAACGAGTAGCCAGTGCCCGTCCCTTTAGTTTGATCTTCTCACTCTTACTCATATTCGAGATCCTTTCTTCGTCCTAACATGGTGTTCAATTTCTGC